>JAEEGL010534304.1_pt1 | contig 32855 bp, 29 predicted proteins | sample 9134231 | NCBI WGS metagenome assembly JAEEGL01 (sample SAMN16246548, study PRJNA631951) | gut metagenome | biome: gut microbiome; feature: rumen; material: fiber-attached | host: Bos | place: Iran: Karaj | collected 2018-10
TCAAGATCAATGAGGCTAAGGCACAGGGTCTCCAGATGATCAAGGATGTTCAGGCAGATGACGGTCTTGTTAAGATCAGATCTCTCGAGGCTATGGAGAAGATCGCTAACGGTCAGGCTACAAAGATCATTATCCCTTCTGAACTCCAGGGCGTTGCAGGACTTGCTACTTCCGTTAAGGAAATCATCAAGTCATAATAGCAATCGAACCTTAAAGAATGGTATACTTAAGGCTCCGGGGGAGTACTCCTCCGGAGCCTTTTTGTGGGGACTATATCTTGATTTATAAGGAGGGCTCGTATGGACGGCTGGAATAACAGAACCAATATGACCATGCTGACTGATTTCTATGAGCTTACCATGGGCAAGGGCTACCTTGACGGCGGCAATGCCGATAAGATCGTTTACTTTGATGCATTCTTCCGTAATGTACCTGAGCAGGGCGGATATGCCATTATGGCAGGCCTTGAGCAGGTTATCGATTACTTAAGCAACCTTCACTTCACTGAGGAGGATCTTCAGTTCTTAAGCGGTTACGGATTCGACGACAAGTTCATCGAGTATTTAAGAAACTTCAAGTTCACATGTGATGTATGGGCTGTACCCGAGGGAACACCTATCTTCCCGAGAGAGCCTCTCATTAAGGTAAGAGGACCTGCGCTTCAGGCACAGCTTCTCGAGACAGCACTCCTTTGTACAATTAACCACCAGACATTGATCGCTACCAAGACTGCAAGAATCGTTCGCGCAGCAGAGGGAAGACCGATCATGGAATTCGGTGCAAGAAGAGCTCAGGGATTTGACGCTTCCGTATTGGGTGCACGTGCAGCTTATATCGCAGGTGCTGCAGGCACATCCTGTACTATCTGCGGACAGCAGTTCGATATTCCTTTGTCCGGTACTATGGCTCATTCATGGGTCATGCTCTTCGACGATGAGTACGAGGCATTTAAGGCATATGCAGAGTCGTATCCTGACAAGTGTCTCCTTCTTGTTGATACATACGACGTATTAAAGTCCGGTATCCCGAATGCGATCAGATGTGCCAAGGAAGTACTCGAGCCTATGGGTAAGAGACTTCTCGGTATCAGAATCGATTCCGGAGACCTTACATATATGACTCAGAAGGCAAGAAAGATGCTTGATGAGGCAGGCTTAACAGACTGCAAGATCACGGTATCCAATGCTCTTGATGAGTATCTTATTAGAGACCTTATCTCTCAGGGTGCATGCATCGATTCATTCGGTGTAGGTGAGAGACTTATCACTTCCAAGGCTGAGCCTGTATTCGGAGGCGTTTATAAGATCGCTGCAGTCGAGGACGATAACGGCAATGTCATCCCCAAGATGAAGATCTCCGAGACAACAGCCAAGGTAACAACACCTTGCGATAAGGAAATCGTAAGATTCTACGATAATGACACAGGCAAGGCTTTGGCGGATGTGCTTTTCGTTAAGGGTGAGGATATCCCTGACGGCGAGCCTTACGAGATCTTCGATCCTGTCGAGACATGGAAGGCGAAGACGCTTACCAATTACACGGCGAAGAAAGTTCTTGTGGAAGTGTTCAGACACGGTGAGCTCGTTTACGACAGACCGAGCATCACAGAGATTAGAAACTACTGCACGAAGCAGCTCGATACTTTGTGGGATTCCGTGAAGAGATTCGAGAATCCGCATACATATTATGTAGATCTTTCACCTAAGCTTTGGCAGATAAGAGATGATATCCTCAGAGGATACAGAAAGAATAAGAGGTAATTACAATGGCAAATCCTATCGTAACGATCAAGATCAAGGACATGGGAGACATCAAGGCTGAGCTTTATCCCGAGGTAGCTCCCATCACAGTTGAGAACTTCGTTAAGCTTGCAGGTTCCGGTTTCTATAACGGACTTACATTCCACAGAATCATTTCCGGATTTATGATCCAGGGCGGCGATCCTGAGGGTAACGGAACAGGCGGCCCCGGATATTCCATCAAGGGTGAGTTCTCCGCTAACGGTGTACCTAACGGGCTCCTCCACACAAGAGGCGTTCTTTCCATGGCAAGATCCAGCCTTCCTGATTCTGCAGGATCCCAGTTCTTCATTATGCATGAGGATGCTCCGTATCTTGACGGACAGTATGCTGCTTTCGGTAAGGTTATCGAGGGTATTGATGTTGTCGATAAGGTAGCTTCAGTTAAGACCGATTACAACGACAGACCTTTGGAGCCTGTTGTTATCGAGATTATGTCTGTAGAGGTATAAGATCACCTGATGGACGCCAAATCCGATTCTAGAGCAAAACATATTGACTTCATAGTAATAGATCTGCTTTGCATAGAACTCTCGTTTGTACTTGCCGTTATAACGAGGTTCGGTCTTACCAACTTCATTTATATCCTGACAAACGGAGGCACCGACGATTCGAAGGCCTTCCGTCTTGTTAATGTTGTCCTCGTTCTTGCGTACATCGTATTCATGTTGTTCGCAGGTCCTCATACGGGAATTGTTAAGAGGGGGCATCTTAAGGAGTTCTGGAGCATATGCATATTAAATGCGGAGATATTGTTTACTCTCTTCGCATTCTTGTATGTGATCAAGGTATCTGCAATCTATTCCCGACTTATGATCGGCTATTTCTTCGTGTTCGATATAGCGATCATGATGCTTTTCCGAACCTTCAGAAAGCTTATTCTTAGGATCAAGTTCTTGGATGGAAGCGAGTCTGCGGGAGTACTTCTTGTTGCACAGACGGATACTGCAGAAGATTTCATAGGAACGCTTAACAAGAATAACAGCGGCTTCTATCACTTCAAGGGAATCATATTCACTGACGCATATGAGGGAAGTGAATTCATGGGCATCCCTGTCATAAAGCAGAAGGAGATGCTCGATTACGTTAAGCTTAATCCCATTAACGACGTATTCATGCTGACGAAGTCCGGCGGACGTCTCGCATCCCAGTTCATCAACATGGGTATTACGGTCCACAGAGCTATGGACCTTGAGACTCCCAATATGATCAATGCCTCGATTAATCAGATCGGCAACTATACGGTTATCACTTCCACAATCAGCAGAGCAACGATGGGTGAGCTTCTCGTTAAGAGAATATGCGATATCGTATTCTCTGTAATAGGTCTCATATTCACGGGAATCCTAATGATATTCATTGCCCCGATTGTTAAACTTCAGGCACCGGGTCCGGTTCTGTTCAAGCAGACCCGAGTCGGTAAGAACGGTAAGCCTTTTACCATGTATAAGTTCCGTTCGATGTATATCGATGCCGAGGAGAGGAAGAAGGAACTTATGGCTCAGAACGAGATGAAGGGCCTTATGTTCAAGATGGAAAATGATCCCAGAATCTTCCCTGCAGGCAAGTTCATGAGAAAGACAAGTATCGATGAGTTCCCTCAGTTCTGGAACATCTTCAAGGGCGATATGTCTCTTATCGGAACGAGACCTCCGACGCTTGACGAGTATGAGAATTATAAGCGTCACCACATGAGCCGACTTGCCATGAAGCCCGGACTTACGGGAATGTGGCAGGTGTCCGGAAGATCCGATATCAAGGACTTCGAGGAGATCGTAAGACTCGACAACGAGTATATTAGAAACTTCAGCATCGGTCTTGATATCAAGATATTCTTCAAGACCATCGGCACCGTTCTGGGCATGAAGGGATCGAAGTGACTTCAATTAAAGATTCATTTAAGGATGGGAAAACGCTGTCAGAGGTTTTATACCTTGCAGCGTTTTCATGCTATGTAATCTTTTTTTATCTTCAGACCACGACATTTACAATGACCGTTCCCGTGTACATGTACAGCATCGTAAGAGGGGTGCTCTTATTCTGTGCACTCTATAGAGGCTTTATCTTTAAAGATGAGATCAAACTTCCAACGATTCTCGCGCTGTCTGCTTTCCTGGGACTTGGCGTGTTCTACTTTATAACAAGAGGCGATCTCATGGTCCTTGATGCCGCTCTTGTAACGGCAGGAGCGCTGAACGTTTCTTTCAGAAGGATTGGGTCGCTTTATGTATTTATCGGGGCTTTCATAAGCCTTATAGCGCTTATCTGCTCCCAGACGGGACTTATCACGGACTATACCTTCCTTACGAATTACGGCGAGAACGATAAGCTTAGACACTCATTCGGCATCATATATCCGACCGACTGCCTCGCCCATATCTTCTTCCTTGTGACGACGTATTTCCTCATAAGGTGGAAGCGTGTAACTTATGTCGAGATCATAGGAGCTGGTGTGCTTTTCGGTGTGCTTTATTACTTCACGAGTGCAAGAGCAGACATGATAGGTGCCGTGCTGATGCTCGCTTCTGTTCTTGTTATGAAGGTGATCGGCTTCGATAAGAAGGAACTTCCCCTTAAGCTTAAGAATGCATACTCGTGGCTTCTCATGCCGCTGTGTGCGGTGTTTATCGGCGTGCTCACATACGTATTTAATCCCGAGAACGCATTCCTTAACAAGCTCGATGCCATGATGAGCTACAGATTAAGTCTCGGAAAGACGGGCATGAACCTTTACGGATTTAAGCTTTTGGGTGCTCCTGATTTTGCTGAGAACGGCAATGCCAACGGCGGTGTCCGTAACTACACTTACATCTTCTACGACTCGGCTTACCTCAAGTATCTGTTTAAGTACGGCATCGTTATGCTTCTCGTACTCTTCGTTATTTACGCGCTCATCGGCATGCGTCTTGCCTCATCGAAAATGTTTTATGCGATGGCGTTTATCACCGTCATTGCGGCGTCTTTTGTAATAGAGCACCACATGCTCGAGTTATCATATAACATAACTTTACTCGTTCTTACGGCGGATATTTCAACTATTTTACAGTCTTCTCCTTATATAAATAAAAATAAAAGGAATGGTATAATCACATAGATAAATACCCCCTTCGGAGGATCGACATGAATTACATCATTAACGAAGACGAGACCGAGATCAACATCAAAGACCTGTTGACCTATTGTTTTCTTCATTGGAGAAAAGCTCTTGCATTGATGCTTCTCGCAGCTATCGCCCTCGGCGGATTTATGGGTGCCCGTGACGGTATCAAGACAGCAAAGCTTGCAGCCGCTTACCAGGAGTATCTTAATGATCCCGATGCTCTCATCGCTAAGCAGGACAATACTACTTATGCTCAGAAGAACGGTATCGAGCTTCCCGAGGATGAGATGCTTACAGCCGAAGAGCAGCAGATCCTCGAAGAGGTTGCAACTCTCGATTCCATCAACAACATGAATGATATCATCTATACGACCAGAAGAGACCTCATGGCTCTTACTGATTACTATAATGATTCAATCCTCATGAACGTTGTTCCCCAGTACGTTCCTACGGCTGAGGCTGACATCATGATCACGGTTCCGGACGGCGCACCTGCGAATTCAGTTAATGTACTTATCGCAGCTTATGTCGATTACCTAAAGAATGGTAACTACCTTGACGCATATGCTGAAGAACTCGGCATGGACGTTAAGTACTTAAAGGAAGCAATCACTGTTTCCGATATCACATTCGGCAATATCGATGATTCAGCAGCACCTTCAAGCTCATCATCCGGTATGAATGTATCTACAGACGTAGATGTTAATTTCGCAGTATCCACAGCTGACGGCTCAAGAGTCGGCATTATCGTAATAAGAACAGTCGGTACATCCGCTGAGAATGCTCTTAACCTTCTCCAGTACATCATCGATGAGACCGAGAACTACAGAGAGGCTACAGGCGAGACTATCTGTGAGCACGAGACAACAGTCGTTAACTACTTCTTCAACATGATAAAGGACGACAGAATCCAGGTGCTCCAGACAGAGACATCCGAGCAGCTCGTAGATCTCCAGGAGAACCTCGAGATCTACATCAAGAGCCTTAAGAACCTCCAGAAGCAGCACGGCGGCCTCATCGTTAACACGATGCACAAGCTTCCTAACGCACTTCTCGAAGGAACTAAGACAGGAGTGAAGTTCGGAGCTATCGGAATGTTCGCTGTATTCCTTTTCTACGCACTTATCCTCATCATTAAGTACATCATTAGTGCAATCGCGCTTACTAAGTCCCAGCTTGTTAACAGATTTACGCTTTTCGATTTGGGTTCCGTAAGAGACGGCGAAGAGAAGCTTTACAAGAAGAAGGGCAAGTTCGACAAGTGGCTCCGTAATAAGGGCAGACTCGGTGAGGGTAATGTTGATGCAGTTGAGGCTGCTGTCGCTAACCTCGCAGTTTACGGTAACGAGTACAAGTCAATCCTCGTAATCGGTAAGGGTGAGACTTCCAAGGGCCTCGAGAAGAAGATTAAGGACAGAAAGGTTCATGTTGCACCGAGCCTTATCGACAATCCTCTTGCAAGAAAGCTTCTTCTTGAAGTTGACTGCGTAGTTCTCGAAGTTAAGTACGGCGATACAAAGTTCGAGGATATAAGAGATCAGCTCAAGCTCATCATGCTCGCAGGAAAGCCTGTAGCAGGTTACATCGCAGACTGATCATATGGGACTTAAAGTCTTACACATTTCCAAATACTACTATCCGTTCTCGGGTGGTACTGAACAGATAGCGCGCGATGCCGTAGTATCTTTGAAGGATATTCCGGGATGCGAGCAGCTTGTGTTCGCATTCGACCACGGCACTCCCAAGGAGTCAAAGGATTCACGCGATGTAGTCGACGGCATTGATGTAATCCGCTGCAGATGCTTCGCGAAGATATCATCACAGTCTGTTTCTTCCACATACGGCAAGAGACTTCGTGAGGCTATCGATGAGTTCAAGCCTGACGTGGTAATACTTCATTACCCTAATCCGTTCGGTACGCATTATCTTCTTAAGCTTCTTAAGAAAAGACCCGAGATCAAGCTTGTCACATACTGGCATCTTGATATCGTTAAGCAGAAGTTCCTTAAGCTGTTCTTCAACGGACAGAACAGAAGACTTATAGAAAGATCTTCAAAGCTCATCGCTACCAGCCCTAACTACGTTAAGGGAAGCCCGTGGCTTTCATCCGCACCCGATAAGTGCGTGGTAGTTCCGAACTGCATCAACGAGAACAGACTTGTTGTCGACGATGAAGTTGTAAAGAGAGCTGAAGAGCTTAAGAAAGAGCATAAAGGTAAGACGGTTTGTCTTGCCGTAGGACGCCACGTAGAGTACAAGGGATTTAAGTACCTTATCGAAGCATCGAAGAATCTCGGTGACGATTTTGTTATCGGAATCACGGGAAAGGGCCCTCTTACAGACGAGCTTAAGGCGCAGGCGCAGGGGGATAACAAGATCAATTTCTTAGGCCTTGTAAGTGATGTCGATCTTCGCGCTTGGCTTATGACATGTGATATCTTCTGCTTCCCTTCAGTAACAAAGAACGAGGCGTTCGGACTTGCTTTGGCAGAGGGCATGTATTTCGGTCATCCGGCAGTTACATTTACTATCGAAGGATCAGGCGTTAACTACGTTAACCTCGACGGCGTTACGGGTATCGAGTGCCCTAATGCTGACAGTGTGGCTTTCGCTGAAGCTTTGAAGAAGCTGTCCGGTGACGAGGAACTTCGTAATAAGTACGGTGAGGCTGCCAAGAATCGCGTCATCGATAACTTTACATACGCTACATTCAAGAAGAACATCGCGGATTTGGTAACGGGCCTTTAATATGAATCTTACACTGACTCGTCTTAACAAAGGCTCATCAATAATCAATGCTCTTATCTGGTTCAGTATCCTTACTGCATCATGTGACATCGTACTTGCATTCGATGTAGCAGGTCTTACGGTAAGGGTCTCACAGCTGGTCGCTATGGCTGCCATGTTCCTCTTCTTATTGAGAATCATCAAGTTCGGTAACGTTAAGATCCTGACCCCGTACTATAACCTTCTGATCGTCATAGTCTTTAACACCATCTGCATAGTGAATTCAAAGACTATCTTCAATGCGGTAGGTTACGATTTGTGGCTGATGTTCGACTGTATTATGGTTCTTACGTTTACGTACTTTCTGAGTAAGCAGGAGACCATTCAGTCGCTCGTCCGTAAGTACATCATGTGCTTTAACGCACTAGCTGTTGTAGGTTTCGTGCAGTTCGCTTTGCAGTTCGTGGGAATCAACTTCTACGTAACGCAGTACAACGATCTTCACCGAAGCAACGGTTTCTCATTCGAGCCTTCGTTCTATGCGACATACATGATCATGGGATCCATCATCTGCCTGTACCTTCTTGAAAGAAGAAACTACAAGTGCATGAGAAGAAGATATCTCATCATCTCTACACTTCTTAACGTAGGTGCAGTAGTTATCTCAACATCAAGAATGGGACTTCTCATCCTGCTTATCTATGTCGTTTACAGAGGCATTATGTGCCTTAGAATCTATATTCACAAGAAGGCATCCCTTATTAGGATCCTGTTCACTCTCATGCCGATCATGGTCGGTATCGGAGGTGTACTCTTTATCCTCGCGATCGAGTTCCAGGTCGATTTTGTTCTTCACTACTTGAGCGGACTTGGAATCGGAGGCACGGCTTCACACTCGACTGACGCAAGATCCGCAGGATTCGTAGATACATGGAAACTTTTCCTCGACAGTCCTTTCTTGGGTTGCAGCCTTGGAGGTATTGACGCAGGCATCATCGAGTACAAGTCGAGAAATTACACAGTAGCCAACAATGGCGGCGCGAGCATGTGCATATCACTCGAGGCTCTTGCCGCTTACGGAATATTCGGAGCGTTCTTCTTCTTTAAGTACATGTACGACTTAACCATCGGCGGATATCTTAAGGCAAAGAAGCGTCCGGGCGACAAGAGAGACCGTGAGCCTATCTACGCTATGCTGATAGCTCTGTTCTTCGAGTTCGTCATACTGCAGCTTAATCAGAACGTATTAAGACCTCCGTTCTGGGTACACATCTCACTCGTATCCACATGCCTGCAGATCTATCTTAGAGAATCTCACAAGAACTACAGAACTGAAGCAACTTTGGGAGAATACAATGTCGCAAACCAAAATAATAGCTAATTACCTTCCTCAGTATCACCAGATGCCCGAAAACGACAAATGGTGGGGAGAGGGATTCACTGACTGGGTTGCCGTTAAGAAGGCCAAGCCTCAGTTCGAAGGACATAATCAGCCGAGAATTCCCGCTGACGAGTACTACTACAGTCTCGATAAGAAAGAGGACATCGCAAGACAGGTTAAGCTAGCGAATGAGTACGGCATATACGGATTCGGAATCTACCACTACTGGTTCTCATCTGAGCAGCACTTCATGGAGACTCCGGCCAACATCTTCTATAACAACAAGGACCTCGACACACACTACATGTTCATCTGGGACAACACATCCTGGATTCGTTCATGGAGTGCCGTTAAGGGCAACAACTGGGCACCTTCCTTCGAGGGAGAGAAGCAGCAGGGTCCCGAGATCCTGGCTGAACTTAAGTACGGCGACAAGAGCGAGTGGAAGAAGCATTTCGATTGGCTTTTGCCTTTCTTTAAGGACGAGCGCTACATCAAGATCGACGGCAAGCCCGTGTTCTCCTTCATGCGCATGAATGCAGACCCCGACATCATCAAGGCTATGGCAGTATACTGGGATGAGCTCGGCAAGGAAGCAGGCCTTCCGGGAGTAATCTGCATGAGCAAGTGCACGTGGAAGGGTGTGAGCCTCGATTACCGTTTCTACTACGAGCCTTTCCAGTTTAATGACACTCACGAGCTCCTTCGAAAAGGACTCGAGGAGGTCTACTTAAGAAAGATAAACAAGAAGCCGAGGCTTCGTATCGCAGACTATGACAAGGAGTGGAGGAGCATTATTTACTCCGCTAAGCACTGCCATAAGCCCAACACTTTTTATAGCGGCATCGTAGGCTTCGACGATACTCCGAGAAGAGGTCAGAAGGCCAGAATCATAAAGGGACAGACTCCGGAGAAGTTCGAGGAGTACCTTTATCAGCTCCTTAAGATTTCCAACGATCAGAACAGGGAGTTCCTGTTTATAACGGCATGGAACGAGTGGAGCGAGGGCGCTTATCTTGAACCTGACACGGTAAACGGAACCCGTTACCTTGAGGCTGTCAGAAACGCTTCCAAGAGAGCAGAGAACTGATCATGAAACTTGCCGGTTGTGTAGTTCTTTATAATCCTGATGAGAGTGTTGTAAGAAACATCAGCACTTATGCTTCGCATGTTGAAACGCTCTACGTTTGCGATAATTCTGATACTCCTTCCGAAGAAATACTCGGGAAGATCCGCTCTGTAGGAGATAACATCAATATCATTTCCATGCACGGAAACCAGGGTATCGCAGCTGCGCTTAATGCAGGTCTTAATACTGCATCAGAGCATGGCTTCAGATATCTTCTTACGATGGATGACGATTCGTATTTCACGGGCGATACACTTACGGAATATATGAAGAAGGCGAAGGTTATCTTCGCTGAGGACGATAAGGTAATTCAGGTAGGAATCCATAACTCAGGCGACAAGGATGATGACCTTGTAGTTAATAACGAGAATCCCGACTGGCTTATCACATCCGGTTCCATCATGGATGTCGATAAGTCGATAGCAATCGGAGGCTTTGACGATAAGCTCTTTATCGATGAAGTTGACAGAGAGTTTTGCTACCGCGCATCCGATAAGGGATACAAGATGAGAAGAGTATTGGATCTTACGATGCAGCATAATCTCGGAGCTCCCATAAAGGGAAAGATCTTAGGTAAAAGCTTCGAGGCCATGGGTCACAGCAAGATTAGAAAGTACTACATTTTCCGTAACTGCACATATGTAATGAAGCAGTATCCGAGGGTAAGAAGCGAGTACAGAAAGTATCTTCTTAAGATGCAGATCAAGACTCTTCTTGCTGAGGACAACAAACTTGAGAAGCTTAAGTATATGCGCATGGGAAAGCGTGATGCCCGTAAGGGTAAATTCGGAAAACTCGAGGTGTAAATGACTGAGCAGCAGACAGTAAAAGCCGTCGAGAGCATGGTAGGAAAGCTCAAGAAGATAACGGTCTCATCCATAGATAAGGGAAACTACAGGAAGGCGCTTGATGCCATTACTGCAGCTTCTTTCATACTTGAGGAGTATAACCAGTTCTATGTTGATGAGGAGCTTGAGGGCTTCGTTAAGGATATATCTTCCAAGATGGTAAAGCCTTCTTTTACCAGGGAGGAAGCTGATCAGAATACCATCCTTTACTATGACAGCTTCGGCTTTGATGTAAGAGCTTTGGCTCTTGTATACATGCATGCTTTGGCGGAACTTGGTTACAAGGTAGTTTATATAACCAAGATCGAATCCAAGGACAGTCAGCCCGAGCTTCATGAAGCGGTTAAGAACGGTGACGTCATCTGGCGTTATGTCTCTTACGAGAACCGTGAGCAGGAAGTAAAGGATATCGCTTCAATCTTCAATGAGTTTAAGCCCGCGAAGGCATTTGTATATACGACACCTGACGATGCTGCTGCATTGTCCGTATTCTATGCGTTCGAAGGCATCACGGAGAGATTTAAGATCAACCTTACAGACCACGCTTTCTGGCTTGGTCACGATGCATTCGACTATAACCTCGAGTTCAGAAATCACGGAGCATGCATATCACATAAGTACCGCCAGATCCCTGAAAGCAAGGAGATCATAATGCCGTTTTATCCTTACCACAGAAGCAGACCTTTCCAGGGACTGCCTTTCGACGGTGAGGGGAAGAAGATCATATTCAGCGGAGGCTCTCTTTATAAGACATTGGGTGATCCCGAGAACCGTTTCTACGTCATTGTGGACACTCTTCTTGGCAAGCACGAAGACCTCGTGTTCATCTACGCGGGGGCAGGTGACGACAGCGAGCTTAGAAAGCTTAGTGCAAAACATCCCGGCAAGGTGTACCACATAGCGGAGAGGTCGGATCTTTTCGAGTTGATGGAGCACGCTACGGTGTACCTTAACACGTTCCCTACCGTAGGAGGACTCATGATGCAGTTCGCGGTAGATGCGCATAAGGTGCCGCTTACTTTAAAGAACATGGAGTGCTATGACGACAACCGAGAGCTTCTTATCGACCAGGAAAGAGTTGAGTACGATGATGTCGAGTCACTAATAGCAGAAGCAGACAAGCTCATCACAGATGATGCTTACAGGGCACAAAGAGGAGAAGAACTTCAGACGGCTCTTATTACTCCCGAGCAGTTTAAGAACGAACTTCAGAATGCTCTTGTTAATCACAGAACTTCATATGATGTCAGGATAGAAGACACCGATACCACAGGTTTCAGAAAACAGTATATAATAAGGTTTAGCGACAAGATCTTCAGGCAGGTTATCGCGTCCGGCAATAAGAAGACGCTGATACCGCACTTCCCGGGGCTTTTTGTGAAGAAGGCCTTCAACAAGATCGTTAAGAAAGAGAAGCTTAATTGAGGATAAAACATGGATATTAAGACGTATTCATTCGAGCCGCACGGCGATGACAGAGGACAGCTCGTTGCTTTGGAAGAGTTTAAGGATTTTCCTTTCTCTGTTAAGCGCGTTTACTATATCTACGATACTATCAAGGACGTCGTAAGAGGACACCATGCACATAAGTGTTTGAAGCAGATACTTATCTGTGTTCACGGAAGCTGCATGATCCATCTCGACAACGGACACGAGACGGCAGAGGTACTTCTCGACAGCCCCACGAAGGGTCTTTATATCGAGAATGACATGTGGAGAGAGATGTACGATTTTACTCCCGATGCAGTTTTGCTCGTTCTGGCTTCCGAGCTTTACGACGAATCCGATTACATAAGAGACTACGATGAATTTTTAAAGTTCGTCAATTCCAAGGAGAATGAGAAGTAATATGAAGATACCTTTCGTTACATTCAAGCCTCTCGAGATGGAACTCGACAAAGATCTTCGTCAGGCATTCGAGACGGTATATACAAACTCCTGGTACATCGAAGGACAGGAAGATGAGAAGTTTGAGAAGGCGTTTGCCGGGTACATCGGAATGCCTTACTGCGTAGGATGCGGTAACGGACTTGATGCACTTGTGCTCGCTTTGAAGGCGTTGGGCATCGGCGAAGGCGATGAGGTTATCGTTCCTTCGAACACATATATCGCTACGGCATTGGCAGTTACATATACAGGCGCGACGGTTGTATTCGTAGAGCCTGACATCAAGACATATAACATCGATCCCAACCTCATCGAGGAGAAGATCACGGATAAGACGAAGGCTATCATGCCGGTTCATCTTTACGGCCAGCCCTGCGACATGGATCCCATCATGAAGATCGCGGAAGCTCATAACCTCTATGTTATCGAGGACTGCGCACAGGCTCATGGTGCTACATATAAGGGAAGAAAGATCGGTACATTCGGTATCGCATCAGGCTTCTCTTTCTATCCCGGAAAGAACCTCGGCGCATTGGGCGACGCTGGTGCTACAGTAACTTCCGACAAGGATGTTGCAGATAAGATCAGAGCTTACGGCAACTACGGTTCCGACTATAAGTATCACCACATTTATAAGGGCAATAACAGCAGACTTGATGAACTTCAGGCTGCTTTCCTTTCAGCTAAGCTTCCTCATCTGGATCGCGTTAATGAAGACAGAAGAAGGATCGCTGCAAGATATCTTGAGGGCATTAAGAACCCTGAGATCATCCTTCCTTTTGTTGCTGATTATGCTGATCCCGTATGGCACTTGTTCGCAGTAAGATGCGAAAGAAGAGATGAGTTTGAAGCTTTCCTTAATGAAGCCGGAATCGGCACTAACAAGCACTATCCCATTCCGATGCATCTTCAGGGTGCATATAGTGATTTGGGATATAAGGAGGGCGATTTCCCTCTTGCAGAACTTATCAGCAGAACCGAATTGTCACTGCCTTTGTACTACGGCATGACGGATGATCAGATTGATTACGTGATAGAAAAGATCAATGAGTTCCACTGATAACGCACGTACACTTGAGGTGTTCATCCTTACATATAACAGAGCAAAGTTTCTTCGCGAGAGCATTGAAAGTGTCCTCGCGTCTTCATTTAAGGACTTTACTTTAACGGTTGTGGATAACTGCTCCACGGATAACACGAAGGAAGTTGTGGATAGCTTTAGCGATCCGAGGCTTTCGTATGTTAAGCACCCCGAGAATATCGGAGGCATTAATAACATCAATTCAGCTATAAAGATGGGTAAGGGCGACTATATTGTTCTTTTCCACGATGACGATAAGATGTGTCCCGGCATGCTTGAGGAGGAGTACAACTTCCTCGAAGCTCACTCTGATGCAGGATGTGTTTCCTGCCTTACATCAGACTTCCTCGAGGACGGCACCGTGATCGATGCCAAGGCCACGTACGAAGGAGAGTACAAGATATATAAGGGGAGGGAGCTTTTCGATGCGTACTTTGCTGACGGCACCAATACATGCTGCCCCTCGATAATGTACAGAAGAGAGATCTTAGCAAAGCACGAGCTTATCTTCGACCCTGCCGTGGGGCCTTGCTGTGACTTAAAGCTTCTCATGGATATCGAGCGTTACGGTTACGGTGTTGCTTCCATCAACAAGTGCCTCATGCTTACAAGAAGGCACGGGGAGCAGGACAGCACGATGAACTTCGTTCCCATGCATATCAAGCTTTACGATTACCTTTATAAGGACCCGTATTACGGTCCGATGTTCCTCGAGAAGACGGATTATCGTAACTATAAGTATCACGATTTCTCGAAGGCTCTCGCAAGCATGCAGATAAAGGGAATTAAGGACAGCAAGGAACTTAAAGATCTCGAGAAGAGCCTGCGCAAATCGTGCAGGGGAAGCTTCTCCGATCGCGCGAAATATACCGTCACGGCAACGGCAACAAGGCTGTTCCCGGGACTTATGAGAAAGATTTACTACAAGCACAAGGGAGCGACCGCATGATCATTGTTCAGTTTACGGGAGGTCTTGGCAATCAGCTGGGACAGTACGGGCTTTACCGCGAGTACCAAAGCCGCGGTATAAAGACGTATGCAGACTTGAGCTGGTATAGTGATGCGCAGCCTCAGACAAAGGGCGTCGACACGAGAAAGCTCGAACTGCCTTTGCTTGGAATTAATGTTGACAGGTGCCCTTCCATGTACGAGTACTACGGCAAGGAAGGCGGCATCAACAGGTACATAAGAAGGATTATGGTGGGCCCCACCTACTTCGAAAAGGACTACAAGTTTACTCCCGAACTTCTTGAGGTAAAGAAGGGAAGCGTTATGGGAGGGTGCTTCCTTGGCGAGCAGTACATGCCTAATTCGGAGGCTCTTGTTCGTGAGGATATCAAGTTTACGGGCACTGACAGTGACTACATAAACGACATGCGAAGGATGATCGAGAGTTCCAATTCCGTCTCGATCCACATGCGTCTCGGAGACTATCTTAATAATTCCGGCCTTTACGGAAATATCTGTACTCCCGCTTACTACCGGAGGGCGATCGAGCTGATAAAAGAGAAGGTGGAGGATCCCACATTCTTCCTGTTCTCGAATGACGTTAATGCGGCAGTCGAACTTCTCGGCATTGACGGTGTTGTACCTGTCGAAGGCAACACGGGAGATAACAGTTATCTTGATATGTACCTCATGAGTAAGTGTAAGTACAACATCATCGCTAACAGCACGTTCAGCTGGTGGGGCGCATGGCTTAACGACAACAAGGAAAAGGTAGTATGCTGCCCGACTACACTTCTTAACGGATACGATAACGGCAGTGTATACTGTAAAGACTGGATAAGAATAAAGGGAGATTGATCGGATGGACGGCTTAAACGTACTTATAATAGGCGGTAACGGATTCATTGGTTCTAACCTCGGAAGGATACTCTCCGACCGCGGATGGAAGGTGACGAGCTTTGATATTGCAAGACCTCCTGTAACTGACCCCAGAGTCGAATATGTTATGGGAGATTTCTTCGATGATAATGTCCTAGCCGAAGTTATCAAGGGCCGAGATGTTATCTACCACGCTCTTTCCACGATCAATCCCGGCAATTCCAACGATAAGTACATGATGGGATACGGAAGGGATTTTATCCAGACAATTAAGCTTTTCGATATGCTTAAGGAGACGGATACCAAGCTTATCTTCCTGTCTTCCGGCGGCACTGTTTACGGCAATCAGGAGATACAGCCGATAAAGGAAGAAGCAACTGCAAATCCCATTAACCACTACGGCAACGTTAAGCTTTGTATCGAGAATACGCTTAAGGTATTCGATATTCAGGCTAAGTCCAAGATGATGATAGCAAGGATCTCGAATCCCTACGGTCCCGGACAGGACCACAAGAAGGGTGTAGGCTTTATCGATGCCGTCATTAGAAGAACGCTTGCAGGTGAGCCCGTCGAGGTGTGGGGTGACGGTGAGAATATCCGCGACTACATCTACATCGATGACGTATGTAATATGCTCGGCAACCTCGCTTCCTACGAGGGTACGGAGACTACCTTTAACGTAAGTTCCAACGAGGGAACTTCAATGAAGAAGATACTCGAGATAGTAAAGAGTATCGACGACAGCGTTAAGGTTGAGTACAAGCCTGCAAGAAGCGTAGATGTCCGTAAGATCATTCTCGACAATTCCAAGATAATGAGCTTGTATTCAATGGAGCTTATGGGTATCGAGGAAGGGATTAAGTCTGTATATAAATACTTAAAGGGCTAATCCGTGGTACAATATAAGTTCGAAAGAGGTCGCTTATGGAAGAAAAGAAGATTATAAAGTCAATCTCAGAGAATCCGCAGCCGGTGACAATTGCCAAGGGCTGGGGAAGCTACACGGTTCTTCACGAAGAGAAGAACAACCTTACCATACTTGTTGTCCTTAACGAGGGAAGCAGAATGAATTATCACAGCCACGACGGAAGACGTGAGCTTTGGATAGTTGCAAGCGGAACCGGCAGAGTAATAATGAACGAGGAAGAGACATTCATCAGAACAGGTGATGTAGTTCAGATCCCGAGACAGGTACGCCATACCGTTATCGCAGGAAGTGAGCTCAAGCTTATTGAGGTTCAGATAGGCGATACAAATGTTGAAGATAAGACAGTTTATAATCTTCAGCAGGATTACTACAGTGATGGCAGCACCGGATATTCTGTAGGTTGATAGGAGAAACAATTAATGATGGAGAAGGACGCTAAGATATATGTTGCAGGTCATAAAGGAATGGTCGGCAGCGCTATCGTAAGACAGCTGGAGAAGCAAGGATATACAAATATCGTTGTAAGATCACATAAGGAGTTGGATCTTACAAGACAGGATCAGGTAGAGGCTTTCTTTGCCCAGGAGAAGCCCGAGTATGTATTCCTTGCAGCTGCCAAGGTAGGCGGCATTATGGGGAATGCCACTGCGAAGGCGGACTTCATGTACGATAACATGATCCTTGAGATGAATGTTATCCACGCAGCATGGAAGAACGGCTGTAAGAAGCTTGAGTTCCTGGGTTCTTCATGTATCTATCCTAAGTTTGCACCTCAGCCCATGAAGGAGGACTGCCTCCTTACAAGTTCACTTGAGTCAACTAATGAGGCTTATGCTTTGGCTAAGATATCCGGTCTTAAGTACTGCGAGTACTTAAATACCCAGTACGGAACAGACTATATAAGTGTAATGCCGACCAATCTTTATGGTCCTAATGATAACTACCATCCTGAGCATTCCCATGTTCTTCCTGCTTTGATCAGAAGATTCCATGAGGCAAAGGAAGCAGGAGTAAAGAGCGTAACCTGCTGGGGCGACGGATCACCTCTTCGTGAGTTCATGTATGTAGATGATCTTGCAGATCTTTGTGTATTCCTTATGAATAACTACAGCGGTAACGAGACAGTTAACGCCGGTACGGGCAAGGAGCTTTCCATCAAGGATTTGACGGAGCTTGTTGCCAAGGTAGTAGGTTACGAGGGAGAGATCTTGTGGGATCCTTCTAAGCCCAACGGAACACCGAGAAAACTTCTTGATGTATCCAAGGCAGCTAAGCTTGGCTGGACATACAAGACCGAACTTGAGGATGGAATCAGACTCACATATAAGGACTTCCTTGAGAATCCTATGAGAGCTGAGCGATAAGGTAGGTTTATGCCGTCTTCAAGAAAGCGCATTCTTGTAACTACATCCTGGTACCCGACTAAGGACAATCCTATATCGGGGACTTTCTTTAAAGAACAGTGCGAACTTTTATCTCATGAATACGACATCACCGTCGTTATGTTAAACCCTGCAACAACACTTGGTATCAAGTACCTTGGTAAGAGAATCGGGGGTAAAGATATTTGGCTTGAGAGCCTCGGCGACAGTGAGCATTTCCATGAATATGTAAGCGTGGTGTCGCGCCCCGTAGAGCTTGCTGTTATGAATAACATGTACAGCAGGATGACGATAAAGAAGAAGGGCCTTGCAGGCATCGGTTCCGTTGATACCGAAGCTGACCGCAAGTTCTGGAGAAATCATATCGACCGGCTTGCAGATAAGCTTGGGGACAAGTTCGATCTTGTATACGGAATCTCCGCTCAGGGTACGGCAACTTATGCGAAGTTGTTTGCCGATCACTATGGCGTTCCTTATATTCTTTCTGAGCATTCACCGTTTATGATCCCGGGCACATCCTTAAACGATACGTTCAAGGAAGCTGTCGAGGGAGCATCTGTTTTCCTGGCCATCAGTAATGACAAGATAAGACAGGTTCTGATGCAGAATATCCATCTTAAGAAGATTGAATATATCGGCAACATCATAGATGTTAATAAGTTTAAGTGTGAGCCTAAGCCTCATGATGAGACAACATTCCTCATCGTGGCTGCGCATTCGTTCTATAAGAATTATGACTTGTTCCTTCAGACCATGGAGGACCTAAAGAATATCGCGACCAAGCCTTTCAAGGTTATCATCGCAGGCTACGGTGCCAACAAGGGTTACAGCCAGGGCGTTGATGAGTTTGTTAAGCAGGTTGAGGACAGCGCGATCAGCGACAGGGTTGAGATGATTCCGGTTGTTGCCCGTGATGAGATAACAGATCTTTATAACCGTGCAGATGCTTTTGTTATGACATCCATTCAGGAGGGCCAGCCTGTTGCCACATTGGAGGCAGCATGCTGCGGACTTCCCATATTCTCCACAAGATGCGGAGGCGTCGAAGACTATGTTGATGATTCTGTAGGAAGGATTGTAGGCATTCTCGAGCACGAGAAACTTGCTGGTTTCATGAACGAGTTCCTCGACGGCAAGATCACATTCGACAGCGCACATATTCACGATGTCATCGTAAATAAGTACGGACAGGATGTGTTCGTTAAGACCTTTATGAGAATCGTTGAGGAAGTGACCGGATCCTGATATGAGTGATAAGAAGACCATAGCTAAGACCGGTCTGATCGGTGCCATTAACCAGGCTATATTCGCGATTCTGGGCTTTGTATCAAGAAAGCTCTTCATTATCTATATCGGCACAGACATCTTAGGATTAAGCGGAACTTATACTTCCGTTCTTTCCACTCTTGCACTTGCAGATCTGGGATTTGATATCGCCGTAACTTACGCACTTTACAAGCCTCTTAACGACGGTGATGAGAAGAAGATAAATGACATTATGAGGGCGCTAAAGACGATCTATAACTTCGTCGGTACGGCTTTTATAGTTCTGTCGTTCGCGGCTTTGCCGTTCCTTAAGTTCTTTATCACCGACATGGAGTTCAAGCCGATCTATTACCTGTATTTCATAATGCAGGCTCTGGCGAGTGCTTCCACTTACTTCTTCGCCTACAGGAGAACGTTGCTTGTTGCAGACAAGAAGGAGTATGTCACCAAGACTGTTGATACAGTGGGTACCATGGTCTTCAGCATCCTGAAGATCCTGGTTCTTGTATTGTTCAAAAGCTACCTTTTGTTCGTTGCTTGTTCTGTTGTACAGGCGTTCGTTACCAATATCTACATCTACATGAAGTGTTATAAGGTCTATCCTTATCTTAACAGCAAGAGCAAGACGGATAAGGCTGTCGTTAAGGATCTTGTTAATAAGATCAAGGACATCGGTCTCGGTAAGATATCAGGATATGTATATGGCTGTACTGATATGCTTCTTATTTCGAAGATCATAAGTACCGTTGTCGCAGGTTATTACTATAATTATCTGAACGTAATAACGATCATTAAGCAGCTGTCTGCAAATCTCGTAGGTCCTTTGGCTCCGTTCATTGGAAGAAGCCTCGCGGCAGATAAGGATCCTGTAAGCCAGGAGAAATCCTTCCGTATGTATACATACGTAAGATACCTTGTTGCTGTTGTTCTTCTTGTACCGACGATGGTTCTCGTTGATCTGTTCGTTGAAATCTGGCTCGGTCCGGAATTTGTTATGGAGCGTATCATCGTAATCCTGGTTTGTACCGATCTTTATATCAGTCTGGTCCACAGTTCACTTGTTGACTTCATGAACGGTTCGGGACTTTTCAGCTACGAGAAGTGGATCAGCCTTGCAGGTGCTGTTGTTAACCTCGGAACGTCCATCTATCTTGCATACAAGATCGGACTTCCTGGTGTACTTACAGGTACGGTAATCGCCCAATGCCTGTACTGGACTTGCCGAAGCTGTGTTGTATATGCCAAGTGTTTTAAGAGTAAGGGCTTGTTTGCCAAATACTGGGTTCGTATGTTCGCTTATCTTGCAGTGTTTGTTGCATGCGTTCTTGCCTGCTACAAGGTATGTTCATTCGTTACGCTTGACTGGAAGATCCTTACGTTTATCGTAAGAGGAATCATCTGTGAAGTGATCTGTGTAGCTATCGTATGCGTGGCATTCATTCCTTCGAACGAGCATCGTGTTGCGGTACAATGGGCAGTAAGTAAGGTTAAAGGAAAGCTTAAGCATGGAGAAGCGTAAGCCGGTTATCGTTAAGTATAAGCTTGCTCTGCCGATGATCCTTCTGTCGGGTCTTCTGTTCTTTATACTTGCTCTCAAGATGGATCAGTATGCGGGACCTGATGAGTCCATGCGTTATCTGGTCGTTCAGTGGATCGTAGATCACAACGCTCTTCCTATTGGATTTGAAGATGAGATCATTAATCCTCGTTGGGGATTCTCATATGCGTTTACGCCTTATCTTCCTTCGATGATAGGAGCTATATTCACTAAGATCGCATCGTTCTTTACTTCTGAACATATGGTGCTTTTGTCAGCCTGCAGAATGGTTAACGTATTCTCCGGTATGGCAACCTTGTTTGTGGCATTCAGAGTGGGAGATAAGATTCTTGATAACAAGAAGTCTGTTTATCTTCTTGTAGCTATAGTCGCATATCTTCCGCAGTTTGTTTTCCTTTGCGGATATCTTAATAACGATGTTATGACGCTTATGTCCGGATTCATGATCCTTGATGCAGTATTGGACGGAATGAAGGATAAGTGGAACATAAAGAATATGACCTACCTCGCTTTCGGTGTAGGTATATGTGCATTGACATATTACTTCGGTTACGGCTGGATATTGTTTGCTGTTGTCTGCTTCATCGCCACTTGCTGGAAGCAGGAGAGTGACAAGAAGGAATTCTGGAAGAAGTTTGGCATCATCGCGGTTATGGTATTTGTTATCTGCGGATGGTACTTCATAAGAAACCTCATAATTTACGACGGTGATCTTCTCGGATATAAGTCACAGAGACTTTGTACAGAGATGTATATCGAGGAGAACGGAACATTCACCATCTATAACCCCGGAAGAATGAGCATGCACTTAAGAGACATGCTTCACTACGGAAGATGGATAGAGACTACGACTGAAAGTTTCATAGGTATGTTCGGAGGTATGATCATCTGCCTCGACGGAAAGTTCTACGATTTTTACATCGCAATCTCCATCGCAGCTGTAGGTTTGTTCCTTATGTTCAGATATAGAACAAGAACAAAGATCAAGACACCATTCCTTCTCATGCTTGTATTTGAGATAGTGTTCCCTATAGCACTCTCGATCTATAACTCTTACACAAGAGATTTCCAGCCCCAGGGCAGATATGTAATCGCTTTGCTTCCGGCTTTCGCCGTTATCGCGGCTGTCGGTGTTGACGAGCTTTCCAAGGCTGTTAAAGAGAAGTATCAAAGATTCGGCGAATGGATTCCCGCATTGTGTGCGATCGGATTGTTTTTATTGTTCGCAGTAATCTTCTACACGGTAATGCTTCCGACTCTTACATTCATAGTGTTGCCGGGTTCGGATAAAGTATCTTTCTACTACGTAAGATAATCAGATAGCTACGAATATTCTCAAAATACAGAATGCGAAGAATATGAAGCTCATATAACATGAGCCGAACATTACCTTGCCTCCGATGGTGTCATCGGAAGTTACATTCTTCATTCTGATTCCAAGTGCGATCAAAGGAATAAACGGCAGGAAGTATCTTCCCTGAAGACTGTCGACAGAATCGGATCCGGGATTTGTAAACTTAGCTGCCATGGGAAGTGTTATTAGGACAAAGGATGCAAGGATAAGGAATACTGTCCATACCTTGATGCCTGTTCCGATGAATCTTTCCTCATTCTTCTTCCTTACGAGGGAGAAGATAAGAAGCAGATAATAAGCGGATACGACAATAACCGGAACATGGATCTGATACCAGCCCGGGTAAGCGATCATCGAGTGAATGAAGAAATCCGTGCTCTCTACGAATGTCATGTAGAGCATCTCCATGTAATGAACTACATTCACAAACAAAGACGTGTCTTCTGAAGCAGAAGAGGGGATGAAATACTGCAAGACATTAAGCTTGCTTTGAAGTACAGAGAATACAATTGCACCGCAGATTGTAATGGCAGCTATGACTGCCGCCTTTAATGCATTAGCGTTCTTCACCTTGAACTTGCTTGAAGGGATGGCAAGAAGCACGAGTATCAGGGGCGCATATACAAACTTGCTTATAGCGATGGTAACGGCAAGCACTCCGAGAACTACGTACTGCTTTAAGGTAATCTTCTTATCTGACTTAAGTATGGAAACTATTATCGCAGCGAAAAGGAACATCGCACCAATGAGTATGCTGTCGTAAGAATAGGTTACGCACTGCTGCAATACCATGGGGAATACGGATATAACAAGAAGAGTTTCCTTTCCTACTGGAATTATCCTGATGGCAAGATATACAAGCAGGATAAAGAGGGCTGCGTTGAAGATTCTTCCCATATAGAATGTTGGAAGAGTTCCCAAGTGAAGCAAACGGGCTATCGCGATTCCAAGACCTGAAGCTACGTAGCCCAAAGGAGCGTTGTTGCTTACAAAACCTCCGAATGCCGTAAGGTCCCTTATCTTGTATTCGTAGAGCGTATTGTCTGAACTTACGAGGCTAAAGTTCTTGATGGTGTTCTTGTATGCTCCTTCGGAAAGGAAGATAGGAACATTTACCATGCTCTTAAGAAGCTCGGCATCCTCGGCTCTCATGTAGATGATTCGGTCGCCGTCCTGGTCGACCGGATCTGCAAATCCTTTAAAAGAGAATACGTTCGCATACTTATATGCATATGCAAAATGAACCTGCTCGTCGTTGCCTGTTCCGGGAGTTAAGAATCCTATGGTCATAAGTGAGAAGACCGTAAGGATGATAACAGCAAATTTCTGAACGGAGATTCCCTTGATGAATATAAGTCTGTATGTGACTATTGCGGCAATCGTCCAGAGGATACAGAAACCAAAGAAGGCCCCCGCCATTAGTTCATGAGGGAATGAGAACATCGATGTGTGTCTTAACAGTCTGTGGAAACCGATGACACCCACGATCTCAGGAAATGCAAGAATATAGATCTTCTCTATGGGGAAGAATCTGATCGCCACTGCCATAAGAAGTGGGAAAAGGATAAGGATCATGAGGCTGATCAGAATGTTCTTCGCACTTAGAAGTGAAGAGGCGGGAAGAGAATATTCAAGTCTGAAGCAGACGGATATTCCCAATTCTTCACCGTTTCTTGAAAGGTTCGATGATCCGCCATAGTTGGTTGTATAGATTGTCGCTGAAGAGCCCGGGATGGAATCAGTTACGATGTTGATGAAATAAACTTTGCCGTTACTGTCAGTGATCGTGTTATCGAGAGCAAGATCGACGTATGCGTTATCGGGAAGTGTTGCCTGGTTTAATGTCCAGCTCTGGATATCGTTTCCTGCTTCATCCTCCAGTGTGAATGTCATATTGCCGGAGTTGGCTCTCGCATAAGTCGCCGTAAGGATCTCGATATCGGAAAGTCCGTCCTTGGTGCATACGAATCTCTGGCGGTAATCCTGACCTGTGACTATCTCTTCCAGAGCGCCTGAAGCGGGAAGTGAATCAGACTGATACGACAGGTTGTCTACGTACAAAAATGCCAATGCGGTAAGTGCTACCGCAAGACCAACTAGGACGGCTATGAGATTGTTCCTGTTAAACAGAACATTTTTGGTAGATTTGCTCATATGTGAAGATGATAAAGGTTTTAAGGTTTGTTTTCAATAATCGTGCGTTTATATTATAATAAATGGGTTGAAATTCGATTTGGCGGAAAGACAACTTTTTACACACCGTCAATTAGGAGGTATTCATGAAAGGTATAGTTCTGGCAGGTGGTTCAGGAACGAGACTTTATCCGCTTACAAGAGTTACAAGTAAGCAGCTTCTTCCGGTATATGATAAGCCGATGATCTATTATCCGCTCTCTGTTCTTATGAGCGCAGGAATCAGAGATATACTTATTATCTCTACTCCGACAGATACACCGAGATTCGAATCCTTGTTGGGTGACGGATCCCAGTTCGGAATCTCACTTCAGTACAAGGTTCAGCCTTCACCTGACGGACTTGCCCAGGCATTTATTCTCGGCGCTGAGTTCATTGGTGACGACTCTGTTGCCATGGTTCTTGGTGACAATATTTTCACAGGTCATGGATTGGGCCTTAAGCTTGAGGCTGCTGTCAAGAATGCAGAGGAAGGCCGCGGCGCTACAGTATTCGGTTACTACGTAGAAGACCCTGAGAGATTTGGTATCGTAGAGTTCGATGAGAACTGGCGTGCAATCTCCATCGAGGAGAAACCTCAGAAGCCGAAGAGTAACTACTGTGTAACAGGACTTTATTTCTACGACAACAAGGTCGTTGAATATGCCAAGAACTTGAAGCCTTCTGCAAGAGGCGAGCTCGAGATCACTGATCTTAACAGAATTTATCTTGATCAGGGCCAGCTTAATGTAGAGATCTTAGGAAGAGGATTTACATGGCTCGATACAGGAACACATGAGAGCCTCTTTGATGCAGGTAACTTCATCAAGACTGTTGAGCAGCATCAGCACAGAAAGATTGGATGCCTTGAAGATATCGCTTATTCCAACGGCTGGATCGATGTAGCTCAGGTGGAAGAGACAATCAAGCTTATGGGCAAGAGTCAGTATGGTCAGTACTTAAGAGACGTACTCGACGGCAAATACATCAACAAATAATTAATCGAGAATAGGAGAATTACATGAACATTATCGTTACCGGCGGCGCAGGTTTTATCGGAAGCAACTTCGTATTCCATATGTTGAAGGCACATCCTGATTACAGGATCATCTGTCTTGATAAGCTCACATATGCTGGAAATCTTTCCACACTTGAGCCTGTTATGGATAACCCGAACTTCAGATTCGTTAAGGCAGACATCTGCGATAAGGAAGCTGTAGATAAGCTTTTCGCTGAGGAGAAGCCTGACATCGTAGTAAACTTTGCAGCGGAGTCTCACGTAGACCGTTCCATTGAGAATCCCCAGATCTTCCTTGAGACAAACATCATCGGAACATCTGTTCTCATGGATGCATCAAGAAAGTACGGAGTAAAGAGATACCATCAGGTATCAACAGATGAGGTTTACGGTGATCTTCCTCTTGACCGCCCTGACCTTTTCTTCACAGAGAACACACCTATCCACACAAGTTCTCCCTATTCTTCTTCCAAGGCAGGTGCAGACCTTCTTGTTCTCGCTTACCACAGAACTTACGGACTTCCCGTAACTCTCTCAAGATGCTCGAACAATTATGGTCCTTATCACTTCCCTGAGAAGCTCATCCCTCTCATGATCATCAGAGCACTTCACGACGAGTCACTCCCTGTATATGGTGACGGACTTAATGTAAGAGACTGGCTCTATGTTGAGGATCACTGCAAGGCAATCGACCTTATCATCCACAACGGCAAGGTAGGCGAGGTTTATAACGTAGGCGGCCACAACGAGATGGCTAACATCGACATCGTTAAGCTTATCCTCAAGGAGCTTAACAAGTCTGAAGACCTCATCACATACGTAACAGACCGTGCTGGTCACGACAGAAGATATGCTATCGATCCTACTAAGATCCACAACGATCTTGGCTGGCTCCCTGAGACAAAGTTTGCTGACGGTATCGTTAAGACAATCAAGTGGTACCTCGATAATGAGTCCTGGTGGCAGCCCATCATCAGCGGTGAGTATCAGAACTACTACGAGAAGATGTACGGAGATAAGTAAGATATGAGATTTTTTGTCACAGGTGTTGGCGGCCAGTTAGGCCACGATGTTCTGAATGAGCTCGATAAGAGAGGATACGAGGCAGTAGGTTCCGATATCCTCGATGAGGTTAAGTCACAGTTTCCTTATGTGAAGCTCGATATCACAAATGAGACGGAAGTAAATAAGGCTATCGCTCTCATTAAGCCTGATGTTATCGTTCACTGTGCTGCATGGACTGCAGTTGATGCGGCTGAGGACGAAGAGAACCTCGAGAAGGTCAGAGCCATCAACAGCAACGGAACAAGATTCCTTGCACAGGCAGCAAGAACTAATGATGCCAAGATGATCTACATAAGTACCGACTACGTATTCGACGGTACGGGAGAGAGACCTTGGGAGCCTGATGACAGAAACTATGCTCCTCTTAACGTATACGGACAGACAAAGCTCGACGGTGAGCTTGCAGTATCCGGAATCCTCGATAAGTACTTCATCGTAAGAATTGCATGGGTATTCGGTAAGAACGGCAAGAACTTCATCAAGACAATGCTTAATGTAGGCAAGACTCACGATGAGGTAAGAGTCGTTAACGATCAGGTAGGAACTCCTACATACACATTCGATCTTGCAAGACTTCTTGTGGATATGGCCGAGACTGAGAAGTACGGCTACTATCACGCCACTAACGAAGGCGGATACATCTCCTGGTACGATTTCACTTGTGAGATCTACCGTCAGGCTGGCCTTTCCACGAAGGTAACGCCTGTAACTACAGCAGAGTATGGTCTTTCCAAGGCGGCAAGACCTTTCAATTCAAGACTTGATAAATCAAAGCTTACTAAGAACGGATTCACAACTTTGCCGACATGGCAGGATGCTCTTAGCAGATATCTTGTAGAGCTTAAGGAGGACTAATGGGACAGATCAAGGTAACAACAACACCTATTGAGGGACTTTATGTAATCGAGCCCGCCGTACACGGTGACGAGCGCGGTTATTTCATGGAGACCTATAATCAGAGAGATATGGCTGAGGCTGGTCTTAACCAGGTGTTCGTTCAGGATAACCAGTCCATGTCCAAGAGGGGCGTACTCCGCGGACTTCACTATCAGAAGGAGCATCCGCAGGCTAAGCTTGTAAGGGCCATAAAGGGTGAAGTATTTGATGTAGCCGTAGATCTTCGCAAGGACAGCAAGACTTATGGTCAGTGGTACGGACTTGTTCTTTCCGAAGAGAATAAGAAGCAGTTCCTCATCTCCGAGGGCTTTGCTCACGGCTTCCTCGTATTGAGCGAGACCGCAGAGTTCTGCTACAAGGTAACAGACTTCTGGCATCAGGGTGACGAAGGCGGACTTCGCTGGAACGATCCCGATATCGGAATTAAGTGGCCTGATGTTGTAGGTGATGCTTTCTCTGACGGAACACCTCTTAACATCAATGACAGAGACAGAAATTTCCCCGGAATAAAGGATGCATTCGCATTCTGATAAGTAAAAAAACGTGATACCGATAGTAATACCCTCATACGAGCCGGATGAGAGATTTCCGGCGATATTGGAAGACATAAAGAAGGCCGGCTTAGGTCCGGTAGTTGTAGTTGACGACGGAAGCGGCGATGACTATATGAGTTTCTTTGAAGAAGCTGAGAAGCTCGTATCGGATTTGGGCGGAGTTGTTCTTCACCACGAAGTTAACAAGGGTAAGGGAAGAGCTTTAAAGACAGCATTCTCTTACATCCTCGAGAATATGCCGGAGGCTATTGGATGCGTAACGGCTGATTCAGACGGACAGCATTCTGTCGAGTGCATCAAGAAGTGTATGGATGCTCTCGAGCAGCATACCGACAGCCTTGTCCTCGGTGTAAGAGATTTCACGGGCGAGGATGTTCCGTTTAAGTCACGTGCAGGTAATACCATCACAATTAAAGTGTGCAGTTATCTGTGCGGTGTTACGGTAACAGATACACAGACCGGCCTTCGCGGTATCAGTGCTCCTTTCATGAAGGAACTTTTGGATGTAGAGGGAGAAAGATTCGAATTCGAGACAAGGATGCTCATCGCTACCAAGGATAAGTATCCGATCTTTGAGGTTCCGATCAAGACTATCTACGATTCCAAAGAGAATCATCAGACGCACTTTAATCCGGTTAAGGATTCAATCAGGATTTATAAGATCTTCGGTGCTATATTCGCGAAGTTCCTGTTCTCATCTTTGTCATCATGTCTTATCGACCTTGCTTTGTTCTGGGTATTCTGCAGATTGTTCGTAGGCATATTCGATTCTGCTTTCTATGTTATAGCAGCTACCGTTGCAGCCCGTGTGCTTTCTGCGACTTACAATTACCTTATGAACTACAAGTTCGTATTTAACAGCGGTAAAAGTCATGCTGCTTCATTCCCGAAGTATGTAGCTTTGGCAGTAGGACAGATGACACTTTCCGCAGCTGCTGTAGCTTTGCTGGTATGGTTCATACCGGGCGTTAACGAATTGGTGTTCAAGATTCCGGTTGACATTGTATTGTTCCTGTTAAGCTACTACATTCAGAGGCGATTCGTTTATTGATGGATGCGAAAGCAGACAGAACCGGTTATTCCGGGAAACCTTGGATTTATGTAGCCGTAGCAGGTCTGCTTATATTAGTAACAGCGTTTTCGATTAGGTGGCCCTCGAAGGATAAGCTTCTTGGTGATACATACGAGGCGCGTGTTTATGCGAATACTTCATTCAGACTTCTGAGTGTGAACGGCGGCGCCGGCCGCACGACCATCACTTACAATTACGATAACCGATTTAATGATTCATTTGTATTCGAGTTCGAAGAGGAGTCGGATTCATATCTTATCTATCGTGTTGTCCCGAACGGACGTCTGTATCTTTGTTCAGATGACGATAATTCTTTATATGTTTCCGAGGAACCACAAGGTGACGGAAGCAGATGGAAGGTTATCCGCCATGACAACACGATGTATTACTTCATAGTAAATGAGCAAAGCGGCCTTGCATTGACCGAGACGGCTGATTCAGTAGCCACATTATCGGCGCTTGATGAATCAGATGTGAATATGTATATGAGGCTTCAATGAGTACGAAGGATACTAAAGCTAAGATAACATCCTTTAACTGGTACAGGGTCTTATTTGTGCCGGCTTTTGTTGTCCTTGCGATCGAACTGATGAGACCATTAACGCCGGTCTTTAATTCACTCCCCGATGAATACGGCGGAACTGCCAGACTTATTGCAGCATTCGTAGGAATGATCGGAATCTATATAAAGGATGATAAGAATGCATTCATAAAGAAGATCATTGTTCCGGCATTGGCTGCTTTGGGTCTGGTGATATTGCTCGAGACGGGAGTTACTTATCTTCTTGATGCCGCGCTTATCCTGATGCTTTCTGTATCAGCGGGATTAGAGCTTACAGCATTCTCGAGTTTTGCCGTAACGGCTTGTACACTTGGTGCGACATTTATCTGTTCTTATAAAGGATTTATAAGAGATTATTCTTTCAACGGAATTAATGCATTCGGTTTCAGATCGTTAACGGGATTCTTCCTTGTTCTTGCACTCTTAATAGTCTCACTTATTACTGTCATTTATCTTTATATAAAGAATAAGGCCATCAGAAAGTCAGTCTCTTACCTTGCTTATGCTTCCGCACTTTCAGGCATTATTGTCCTTGCTATCCTTAAGGCACTTAATCTTGCGGCAGCAGTTGATCCCGGTTCATATCAGATCTTTGGAGGCTCAAGTGTAATGGGAATCGAAGCAAGGATGAAGGGCTTCGAGGATATTAAGGTAGGATTTGGCAATGTCGCTCCTACGAAGTTTTATATCGCGCCCGACGGAGATCACTACCTTATAACTATGGATTCATACGGCGTTACCAAGACTCTTTGTATCCTTGACGGTGAGCTTATGGCAGGAAATTTCGAACAGTCGGAGCCTGCTCATCTTTGGGATATCGAAGCAGTAGCAGGTACGCCTTACTTTACAATCGTAAATGTTGAGACAGGCCTCGGCATAATTATGGACGAGAACGGAAATCTTGAACTTATTCCTGAAAGTACAGAAGACGAGAGAAGCCTCATGAGGATCGGAGATGAGAATCTTGATTACTACGAGAGCATTAACACATATGAGAGTAATGATCTTGGAAGGGCTTTTGTAACAGCAGATTCAGGATTGGCTTATACAGGTTCAGCAGTAGTTCCGGGTGACGTAACAGTCGAACTGGACGGCAATGTACTGACCGAAGGATCTGACTATGAGCTTTCGTACTTTGATAACTTCATTCCCGGAACGGCTCATGTTGTAGTTACGGGTATCGGCGAGTATGAGGGTAGTACCGGAACTTCATTCGAGATTATCTATGATGATTATGGACTTGACGATGACTTTAACAGAAACACATCGGATTACATTGTAAGAATGTACCGCATGGCCTTCATGAGACTACCTTCCATCGATGAGATCAGAAGCTGGTCGATGGAACTTACCGGCGGAAACAGAACTCCCGATTCGGTTATTTGGGAAGCATATCAGAACGGCGGATTAAGCCACAGCAATTCATCTTTTGTTGAAGCAATCTACAGACTTATGCTTCTTAGAAACGGAAGCAGGGGTGAACTTAGGAACTGGATCAATGAGCTCGATAATGGTGCAACGAGAGAGGATGTTATCGGTGAGATATCAGCTTCTCCTGACTATCAGAATATCTGGCATAACTTCGGAATCGGGTACAGGTGATTTATTTAGCTTTTCGCTATATAATGTAACACTTGGGAGGAAAGACACGTGCTAAATCTTTATATAGATCCCGGAACGGGAAGTATGCTTTTTTCAATACTGATAGGTATTATCGGTGTTGTTGTATTCTTCTTGAGAACCGCCATGATCAAGATAAAGTTTATTCTTTCAGGCGGAAAGAAGGCCAAGATAGACAAGAATAAGCTTCCTATCGTTATATTCTCTGATCACAAGCGTTACTGGAACGTCTTTAAACCCATATGCGAAGAACTCGAGAAGAGGGGACAAAAGGTATGGTATTACACGGCTTCTCCCGATGATCCGGCTCTCGAGTACGGCAAGAGTGCCAAAAATGTTACATGTGAATTCATTGGTGAAGGCAACAAGGCTTTCTCCAGACTTAATATCCTTAATGCATACATCGTATTGTCTACTACTCCCGGACTTGATGTATATCAGTGGAAACGTTCGAAGACCGTAAACTGTTACGTTCACATCCTTCACGCCCCCGGTAACATCTCACTTTACAGAATGTTCGGTACGGACTATTACGATTCGTTGCTTCTGTCAGGTGACCATCAGGTTGAGCAGACTAGAAAGCTCGAGGCATTAAGAAAGCTCCCCGAGAAGGAGATTAAGCTTGTAGGTCTTACATATCTTGATGATATGAAGAAAAGGCTCGATGATCATCCGGTATCAAAGAGTGAATCCGGTAAGCCGCTCGTTCTTCTTGCTCCTTCATGGGGCCCTTCCGGTATCCTTACAAAGTACGGTGCGCCTTTCCTCGATGAGCTCGTTAAGACGGGTTACCACATCGTGGTAAGACCTCACCCGCAGTCTTTCTCTTCTGAAGCTGACATGCTCGAGAAACTCATGAAGCAGTATCCCGAGAATGAGAACTTTGAGTGGAACAGGGATAATGACAACTTCGATATTTTAAGCAAGGCAGACATCATGATCTCGGATTTCTCCGGTGTCATCTTCGACTATCTGCTTGTATTCGATAAGCCCGTTATGTATGCGAACGCAGGATTCTCCAAAGATCCTTATGATGCATGGTGGCTTGATGAGACACCTTATACATTCGAGGTGCTTCCAAAGGTAGGTAAGGAGATTACCGATGACTATAAGGGTAATCTCAAGGCTATGATCGATGAGTGTATCAACGATCCTAAGTATGAGTCAGCAAGACGAGAGGTAAGAAATACCGCCTGGAAGAACATCGGCGGTGCTACAGATTCCGTCTGCGATTATCTCATCAAGAAACTCAATGATCTGAGCGAAGAGGAGAAGAATTGATACCGTCATTACTTACAATCTTCTTTGATCTGGTGATTAAACCCCTCGAGCTTTTCTTCGAGGTGGTATTTACCATCGCGAACAGAATCGTCGGTAATCCGGGCTTTGCAATCATTATCTTAAGCCTTGCCGTTAACTTCCTCGTACTTCCTCTTTATAAGAGAGCTGATGAAGTACAAAGGGAAGAGCGTGATCTTGAAGCATCTCTTGAGAAGGGCATCGCCCACATTAAGAAGACCTTCAAGGGCGACGAGAGAATGATGATGTTAAACACATTCTATGCTCAGAATAACTACTCGCCTCTTTACGTTCTTAAAGGATCAGTATCGCTTCTTCTGCAGATTCCA
>JAEEGL010453555.1_pt1 | contig 32853 bp, 27 predicted proteins | sample 9134231 | NCBI WGS metagenome assembly JAEEGL01 (sample SAMN16246548, study PRJNA631951) | gut metagenome | biome: gut microbiome; feature: rumen; material: fiber-attached | host: Bos | place: Iran: Karaj | collected 2018-10
GGCTTCGGCCCCGACCGCGCGGCCGCCCTGCGGGCCTTCCGCGAGCGTCTGCGGGGCGTCCCGTTCCGCGCCGTCTCGGCCCGCGAGTGCGACTTCTTCCATGTCGGCAGCAGCCGCGAACTCATCTCCGGCTTTGCCGGCGACTCCCTGACGGCGCGTCTCTACGGCTTCGCGAAGGGCCGCCGGCAGGGCACGGCCGACACGCTCTTCGTCTTTGAAAGCAGCTGTCCGGTCGAGGCCGAAGGCCGCGCCTATGTCGAAGGCTGCTCGTGTGCGGCCACGCTGCGTCTCGCCGGCGAGAACATCGTCACCGGCCTGCCCGAGCTTCCCGGCGTTTCCAGCATCCGCCTTCCGGAAGGCATCGGCCTTGTCGCGATGCCGCTCTGTTCCGGCGACTGGGCCGTGGCGGCCTACGGCGTCGCGGATGATTTCAAGACGCCCTTCGCCGGCGCGGCAAACAAGCCCTGCCTCTTCCTCGGCCGGCCCGTGGAGGAGTGGCTCGCGCGAAGCGGCGCGACGGAAGGCGACCTCTGGGAAGGGGACGCCGCGTCGGGCATGTGGACGGCACGCCTGTGGCGTCCCGCACCGGTGGAAAGGGCGCTCGCCGAGGCGCTGCGGATCGTTGACGGCCGCCTGCCGGAAGACTGGGCCGAGCCGGGGCGGCTCTCCATGCGCGACCTTGTTCCTCTCGCCCGCTAGGGGGAAATGGACCGCCCGCCCGGACGGCGCCTCAGTGGCGCAGGTACTTCTCCATGCCGTATGGGAAGTCGTGGGGCTTGTAGCCCTTGACGGCGGGGCCGCAGAGCGAGACGGCCGTCGAGTGGCTGATGAAGATCCAAGGGCAGTCGTCCTTGACGATCTCCTGCATCTTGCCGTAGAGTTCCAGCCGCCGGGCCTCGGGCGCCGCCATCGCCTCCCGGTAGAGCGCGTCGAACTGCGGGTTGGAGTAGTTGCAGCGGTTGGGGCCCGGCGAGGCGTTGGGGCCGTAGAAGAGCTGCAGGAAGTTCTCGGCGTCGGGGTAGTCGCCGACCCAGCCGATGCGGAAGAGCTGCGAGCGCCGCTCCGAGACCTTTTTCAGGAAGGTCGGCCAGCTCTGGTATTCGACGGCGAGCTCGATGCCCGCCCGATCCATGAAGGAGACAAGCAGCTCGGTCGATTCGCGCATGTCCTGCGTCGTCTTGCCGACGTCGAGGACGAGGCGCAGGCGGCGTCCGGTGGCGGGGTCGATCCCGTCCTTGTAGCCGGCCTCGGCCAGAAGCGCGCGGGCCGTCTCGATGCCGCGCCCGAAGGGAAGGGGCGACTGGTCGGAACCGGCGACCTGGGGCGGTACGGGACCATTGGAGGCCAGCGCCCGGCCCCGGTAGTAGGCCTCCCAGCGCGCGGCGTCGAAGGCGGCGTTGAGGGCCTGGCGGAGCTTCTTGTTCTTCCCGAGGACGGGGTCGTCCATGTTGATGCCGATGTAGCCGACTTCGAGTGTCGGCATCCGGAACATGGTGAAGCCCTTCGCCGCGAGCCGCGGGTCGAGGGATCCGTCGGCGGTGACGACTTCGTCCCAGTTGTCGCGCGAGATCTCGCCCTGGAGGTCGAGCGATCCGGCGAGGAAGGCCAGCCACTGCGTCGAGGGGTCGTCGATCGTCGGGAAGAAGAGTTCGTCGAAGGGTTCGCCGTCGGCCTGCGCCGCCGTCGAGCGCCAGCCCCGCCAGTCGTCGTTTTTGGCGAAGCGCATCGTGTAGTTGCGCCGCCACGAGGCGAGGCGGTAGGGGCCGGTGCCGACGGGATGCTCGCGGAAGGCGTCGCCGTAGTAGGCGACCGCCTCGCGCGGGACGGCCGCGGCGTACGGCAGGGTCATCAGCCACAGGAAGACGGGCGATGGCGCCGAGAGCGTGATCTCGAGGATGTCGTCGGCCGGTGCGCGGAGGCCCTCGACCTCCAGGTCGTAGTCCGTGGCGGAGGTTTTCTTCGAGGCTTCGCGGAAGGCCTCGACGCCCTTGACCTTGCCCTCGAGAATCCAGTAGCCGGACGAGGCGAGGTTGGCGTCGCAGACGCGCTTCAGGGAATAGACGAAGTCGGCGGCCGTGACATGGCGCGCGCGGGGCGAGCCGTCGGCGTTTCGGCCGAAGCAGGCGTCGGCCGTGAAGTAGGCGTTCGTGTCGATACGGAAGATGTATCGGGTGCCGTTGTCGGCGACCTCCGGCATGGCCGTCGCGAGGCAGGGCCGGAGGATGTAGGGCCGCGCGTCGTAGTCGTATTCGAGCAGTGTCTCGTAGATGAGCGCGTTGCAGCGCGAGGCATAGACGCTGGCCGACTCGACGGGATCCATCGAAGTGACCCGCTCGATTGTCCGCCGGTATGTCGCACCGGCGGCCGAGAGGACGGCCGATGCCGCCAGAGCGGCCGCCAGGGCGCGGCGCAGGGTCATGGATGCAATGCCTTTCATCTGTCCCGCCATCGTGTCAACAACGCCTTTGCCGTTAGTCGCCCGCTGCGCCAAGCCCCTTCGGGAGCGGAAGCAGGTGGGGGCCCGTCGCCGGGTCGAAGGCGCAGATGGCGTTTCCGACGATGCACAGGGCCGTGATGTTCGCCTTCCTGCCGCCCGCCGGGCACAGTCTGGCGAGAATCGCCGTTGTGTCCGGGCCTTGCAAGTCGGCGAGAACCACGCCGCCTTCGCCGTCGGCGATTGCGGCCAGGGTGCGTCCGCCCCGGCGCAGCGCCGCGATGTCCGAGGCGCGGCCCCTTGCCGCCTTTTCCCGCGCGATCTCGTGAAGCGCCCCATGGCCCGAGAGGACGCCGCCGAGACGGGCGGCGAGGGTCTCCTCTCCGGCCAAAAATGCAGTCGCGCCATCGGCGGCGACCGCCGTCGCCGCGCCGTCGGGGAGGATGTAGTCAGCCGCGAGGGTGACCAGTCCGTCATCGTCCACGGCATAGACCATGGCGCCATGGGTGCCGTCGGCGACATAGAGCTTGCCGTTCGCGAAGGCGACTGCGCGGGCGTCGCCATGCGTCGCGATGACGGTTGCCGGCGCGATGGCGTCTGCGGCGAAGGCCTTTGCCGAGAAGATGCGCACGCCGTCGTTGCGGCAGGCGAGGGCGACAAGTCCGCGTCCGTCGCAGGCCACGGAGAGCGGCCCGCGCGAGGCGTCCTCCGCCGTGAAGAAGACACCCCGGTCCGCAAGCGCGCCGTCGGGCGCGATTTCCAGGAGACCGGCCGAAAGGCCGTTCGCGTAGAAGAGCAGATTGGGCGCCTCGCCGTGCGCGAAACCCGTTGGAAGGGCCGCGACGGCCAGGGAGGAGAGCGCGACGAGATTCGTGCCGCCGTCGATTTGCGCCGAGACGAGTTGATGGCCGTTGCCGGGGGCGGCTGCGGGACGCGGGAAGATCACGAAGTCACCGACGGAGGTGGTCTTGGCCGCCTCGGCAGAAGGCGCGGTCCCCTTTGACGCGGCGACAAGCGTCGGCGAGAAGGGGTCCTGGATCGAGTATGTCAGAACGCCCGTGGGCCCCTTGACGGAAAGGCGGTCGCCGGTGGCCGCGACGGACTCGACGCCGCCGCAGAGGGCGCCGTCGAGTCGGCACAGGAACGCGGGCCGTTCAGGGTTCGACACGTCGAAGGCCTCGACGCCGGCGGCAAGTGGAAGGTAGAAGACATCGCCGCTGACGATCGGCGCGCCGACGCAGCGCCCTTCGCGGGAGAGGCGCGTCGCCACGCGGAAGACCTCGCGGCTGGACAAATCCACCACGGCGACCGAGCAGCCCTTCGGCGAGGTGTACGAAGCATAGGCGTAGTCGGCGTAAACCGCCGCGCCCATGAACCTCTCGGCCGCGCCGCACGCCGCCGCCATGGCAATTGACAACAGGAGAAGAAAAGCCTTGCCTTTCATGCAAAAAAGTATATCACATCGGAGGCTTGGAGGCGGCGTTTCGTGCGATTGTGGTAGAATGGTTGGAACGATCCTATGGTAAAATACAGCCTTTTAATGGCGCTAGCCGCCTTTATCTGGGGAACGGCCTTTGTCGCCCAGCGACTGGGGTCGAACTTGCTTGACGCCTATTCGTTCAATTCGGTTCGGAGCTTCATTGGGGCCCTGGCGTTGATCCCCGTCGCGGCCACCTTCGGCCGCCTAGGCGCCGCCGCGCAGCTTGCCACCCGTGCGTCGCGTCGGCAGCTGCTCGTGGGAGGAGTCGTCTGCGGCCTTGCCCTGACGGTTTCGACGCTCCTCCAGCAGGTCGGGCTGGGCCATACGACAGCCGGCAAGGCGGGCTTCATCACCGCGCTATACATCCTGATCGTCCCGATCTTCGGGATGTTTCTTGGGAAGCGCACGTCGTGGCCCGTCTGGGTGGCCGTCGCCATGGCCGTCGCCGGCATGTACCTGCTCTGCGTCAAGGAAGGGTTCAAGATTGGCTACGGCGACACGATGGTCCTGGGCTGCGCCTTCACCTTCTCGGTCCACATCCTCCTGATCGACCACTTCTCCAAGAGGATCGACTCCATTGTGCTCTCGGCGACGCAGTTCTTCTTCTCCGGCATTTTCTCTCTCGTCCCGCTTGCGTGGGGCGCGGCGCCGGTTCCGGAGGCCTCCGCCGTCCTCAAGTGCTGGGGGCCGATTCTCTACACGGCGGTCTTCTCGAGCGCCGTGGCCTATACGCTCCAGATCGTGACGCAGAAGCATCTCAGCCCGACGGTGGCGTCGCTGGTGATGAGCCTTGAGTCGGTCTTCGCGGCGCTGTCGGGATGGGCGTGGCTCAACGAGAGCCTCTCCACGCGCGAATTCGGGGGATGCGTCCTCGTCTTTCTCGCCACGGTTCTTGCGCAATTCGACCCGGCGAAGAAATGAGCCGCGCCAAACGGAAAGGAGGGCTCCATGATTCTCGTCTATCTTGAAAGTGACATACCGTGCTTCCGGCCGACCGACGAACAGGTCGCGCGTTTCGACCGGCTCCTTCCGGCGTTTGCCGACCGTCCGGTGGTGCTCTGCCGCGAAGAGGAGGCGTTTCTCGCGGGGCTCCCCAAAGCGACGGCGGTCTTTGTCTGGACCTTCCGGCAGGAATGGTTTGCGCGCGCCCCGCGCCTCCGCCATGTCTGCACCCCCGCCGCCGGCCGCGACTACTTCAAGGTCGTCCCGCCGCCGGAAGTCACGATGCACTACGGCTCCTTCCACGGCGCCATCATGGGCGAAACCGCGCTCGCCTGCGTGCTGGGCTGGTGCCACGGCGTCCTCCCCTTCGCCTCCGCCATGAAGGCCGGCGGCGGCGCGGAGTGGCCGCGCGTCGCGATGGCCCGCCACGGCCGACGCCTCTGCGGCTCGACCGTGACGATTCTCGGCTACGGCAACATCGGCCGCCATTTCGCGCGCCTGCTTGCGCCCTTCGGGGCGAAGGTGACGGGCGTCACCCGCACCGCGCATCCCGAACTCGCGGAAGAGGCCGCCCGATTGGGCGTGACGCTCGCCACCGCCGACGACCTGGACGACCTTCTGCCCGCCACGGACCACCTCGTCTGCTTCCTGCCCTCGGGCGCGGCAACGACGAAGCTTCTGGACGCCCGCCGGCTGGCGCTTCTCGGCCCCGGCGCCGTCGTCTACAACTTTGGCCGCGGCAACCTCATCGACGAGGAGGCCCTCGCCGCCGCGCTTTCGGATGGACGCCTCGGCGGCGCCGTCCTCGATGTCTTCCAGGAGGAGCCCCTTCCCGCCGGCTCGCCGCTTCGGCACGCGCCGAACTGCTGGCTCTACCCGCACGCCTCGGCCTTCGCGCCCGACTACCTCGACCTCTATTTCGCGAAATGCGCGCAGGCGATGCGCGCCGGGCAAGTCTGATCGCAGCTTTGCGTTTGTCCAGGAGAAATACCGATGAAGAAGACACACACAAAAGTCCTTGCGGCTCTCGTTGTCGTTTTTGCAGTGGCCTTCGCCTTGAGTTTTGTCTTTTCCCGAAACAGCGAACCGCCGACAAAGTCGTCTCCCGTCAGGCAGAAACATCCGACTGTTGCGCGCGTCAGCCTTCTGCGCCGCGCAGCCCCTGCCATTCCGGCTGAGACGAGCGGGAATGAAGCGGACAAGGAACAGGCGCCCTTCGACCGCCAGCAATACGACGCCGGCGACCCCTTCTTCATGACGCTGCGCAACTCGCTGAAGTTTTCCGCCCGAGTCAGGGCGGCTTTGGCGGCTCCGCAATCGGGCTGGGCGACAGAAGGCCGCAGGCTTCTGTCCTCAAAGTCCCCGGAGGATCGCGCCTTGGGCGGCATCCTCCTGATGTATGCCGAAAAACTCGACGAAGAGACCATCCATACAATCGTGAACGACCGCGAGCTTTTCGTCCCGCTGACGGTCTTTGATTGGGTTCGCGATTTTGGAACGGACGAGGAAATCGAGGTCTTTGCCAACGGGGTAGGAACCCGGGAAATTTCCGATGACACCCTAGTCGGGTTGCTGGCGGGCAGCGCAAAACTTCCCGGAGGAGGCCGTTCCGCGCTTGAACTTTTTCTTGCCCGCCACGACGAGGAAACGGTGTTTGAGGGCGTCATGAAGTTTCTGTCTTCCCCGGATGTTGCCTACGATGTCTTCGAGCAAGCCGTTCTGAAGCTTCTGGAGCCGGAAAACAGGGAAGATGCGTTGTCCTTTATCGAGAAGCTTGAGAAAAACGACAAGCTTGACGGGAACGGTCTGATGATCCAGATGCTCTGGAAGTTGAAAAGGGCCACAGAGCCAGAGCTTGACGAAGACGATGACGAAGCGGTGCCCTACAAAGTCTGGGACATGTCTTTGAAGCCGCTTGAGACAGTGAGCAATTCCGACATGGGACTCGTCGTAAGGGACGTTGCAAACTATCTTGAATACGGGCTGCGCCGTGACGACCCCGACTTCGAACCCGTCATCGAGGAAGGTTCGTGGGAGAGGGCGAGCAAGTTCCTTGAATGGGTGAAGGGCTCCGAAGCGTCATTGACGGACGAGGAACTTGATGCCCTTGGACGTCTTGAAGCCTATGTGGAGCGGATTCGTGAATACGACCCTGCCTTTGCGCCCGACGACGAGAAAGACGATGACGAGGAAATTGACGAGGAGACGCTTAATGCGCAGGACATGGAAGAGGCCGAGTTCCTCGAGTCCGATGACGAGGACGATGATGAGGATGAAGACGACGAGGATGACACCGACGAGGACGATGATGAGGAGGAAGATGACGCGGACGACGAAGACGACGCCGACGACGCCGACGACGAAGATGACGAAGATGACACCGACGAGGACGAGGATGACGCGGACGCCGACGACGAGTCCGATACCGACGTCGATGACGAGGACGAAGAAGACGAGGAGGATGAGGATGACGATGACGAGGATGACGCCGACGAGGACGATGACGACGAGAATGAGGCGGCGACTGACAATGCCGACGACGGCAAATAGTCAACTTCTTTCTTGATAGTAGCAGTCCCCTGGTGGCTTTGGTTGGCTCCAGGATGCGGATTGCCGGCGACAAAAAGGGCGTTTCCTTCGCTCTTCCCTCCCTTCTTCTCCCATCCTGACGGCGCATGGATTTGCGGAATCTCTGCGTTTTTGGTATTCTATATGTCTTTGAATCGCATTGTTCGCATCCGGGGCCGAAAGATCCCGGCGCAGGGGGACACCATGGACGAGACCGAAGACATCAAGACAATCGAGTTTAATTTCAACCAGAAGCTGTCGGCGGAGCCGCTCGATGTGGGCGCGCTGCTCGACGAACTGGAGGGAATTCACGAAGTCAAGGCTTACAATGCCGACAGAATGGCCAGCTCCCTTCAGGACAAGCTTGTCGAGCTTCGCGATGTGGACGGCCTCGTCAAGGTGCTGGCGGTGAAGGCCGCCTGGAGCGGCGACACCCCCACCTTCGGCGTGCCGCTCCCGCAGGTGCTGCGCCGCGCCTCGTCGGATCGCAACTTCCTCCGCAACATCGACAACGCCAAGTTCGGCAAGGTCAAGCCCACCGAATCGCTGCGCCGCCTCGCGGTTCTGCAGTCCCTCACCGCCGGCAAGTGCTATTTCGACAAGACCTGGGGGTATGGCGAAGTCAAGGAGGTTGACAGCTTCAATGCCCGCGTCTACATCGACTTCCCGAACAAGCCCAACCACGCGATGAGCTTCGAGTATGCGGCCGAGACGCTCAAGGACGTCGGGCCGAACCACCTTCTCGCCGTTCGCCACCGCGACCCCGAGGCCTTCGCGAAGATGCTCGCGGATAAGCCCGGCGAGGTCGTGCGCATGGCCATCGAGAGCTTCGGCCCCTCGACGATCATTCGCCTCCAGACCCTGCTCGCCACCTATGGCGTCGTTCCCGAAGCCGAATGGAAGAACTTCTGGGGACGCGCCAGGAAAGACCTTGCCAAAGACAAGAAGATTGACATTCCGGCCAAGCGCAGCGACCCCATCCGCCTGCTTGCCTCGGCCATCTCCTACGACGACGACTGGTTCAGGGAGTTCCGCAAGGAACGCGACATCCCCAAGATTTTCACCACTCTTTCGGCCTATGAGTCCTGGCTGGCCTCGCAGCCTTCAAAGAAAGATGAAAAGGGCGAAAAGAAGATAGACATCTCGCCTCTGGCGCGCGAAGTGCTGGACAACCGGCTTTCCTTCGCGATCGACGGCGCATTCCTGCACAAGCCGCCCATGTTCACGCGCCTCGTCCTGATGGCGCAGCGCCTCGAGGTCTCGACTCCGCGCGACAAGCTGGTCGACGGCCTGCTTGACGACAAGCGCTTCCTGATGGCCGGCGACAAGCTTCCCGCCGGCGAGGCCGGCGAAATGGTCGACTTCATCGTCAGCACGCGCCCCGAGGCCGTCGGCGACCTTCTTGACACGCTCCCCGAGATGAACTACTCGCTTCTGAAGCAGACGATGGACGTCCTGCGCAAGAAGCCCGAGTTCCTCACCGCGCTTCAGGATCGCGTCCGCGAGCTCCTTTCCTCCGCCTCCGCTCCCGCCACGCTCGTTGTCTGGGCCCTCCGCGACAACAAGTGGGAAGACCTCTCGGACTGGAACCTCCCGTCGCTCTACGAGCTGATGGAGCATGCCATCGCGATCTGCGAAGACCAGGCCGCCGCCGGCGAGCAGCTTCACATGCAGCACTACGTGAGGGACCTCTACCTCAAGGACATCAAGCGTCGCATCGAGGCTTCCAAGGCCCGCAACAAGGGGAAATCCCATGAGGAGATCATTGCCGAGCAGGGCAACGACATCGACCTCACCGGCTGGTTCGCCGAATCGTTCAAGAGCCTCAACACGCTCCAGCAGGAAGCGCTCTTCATGCGCCTCCAGAGCAACCCGGCGGTAGCCGAGCCGAGATACCAGCGCGAGCTGGTCAAGGACATGGTTGCGATCAATCCGTCGCTTGCCGACAAGAAGCGCGCGGCCGCGCCGGTTGTCGCCGAGGCCCCCGAGCAGCACTTCTCCTCCTGGAGGTCGCTGCGCGTGCACCACGAGCAGTTCCGCCACCTCGTCGAAGTCGAGATTCCGAAGAACACCCAGGAAATCTCCAACGCGCGCGGCTATGGCGACTTGCGCGAGAACTTCGAGTACCAGTCGGCCAAGGACCAGCAGCGCATCCTGGATGCCCGCCGCGAAGAGTGGAGCGCGGAACTCGAGAAGATGCAGGGTTCGTCCTTCAACGAGACGAAGTTCGGCTTCGCCGTTGTCGAGCCCGGCTGCGAAGTCTCCCTCGAGAAGGCCGACGGCTCCATCCTGGTCTACTCCATCCTCGGCGAGTGGGACAGCGACGAGGCCCTTGGCATCATCCCGAGCCGCAGCCGCCTGGCGAAGATCATCGACGGCAAGAAGGTCGGCGACAGGGCGACGATTCCGACGGTGGTCGGCGAGGAGGAGGTCTTGATCAAGGCGATCGCGCCGCTCTCCCCCGCCGTTCGCGAATGGATCGGCCAGCCGCTTGCCGAAAACGCCTAGAGGGCGAAAGGGCGCGGCGGAAACGCCGCGCCAATTTTTTTGAATTACCGCAGGACAGCCTGCCAAAGGAGAAGAAGAGATGAAGAAGTACAACGTTGGACTTGTCGGCGTCGGCGCCGTTGGCGCGGAGATGGTGAACATGCTTCGGAGCCGGAACTTCCCCGCCGAGACAATCAAGGTTTTCGCGTCGCGCGAACGCGACGAGACCATCGCCGGCGAGACGTTCCATGTCATGCCGACGACCGAACGCTCCTTCGAGGGCCTCGACATCGTCCTCTTCGCCGGCGGAACCGACGCCTCCGTGGCCTTTCGAGACGCCGTGGTGGCGTCCGGCGCGGTGATGATCGACAATTCCCGAGCCTTCCGGCAGGAACCGGACGTGCCGCTTGTCGTGCCGCAGGTCAACGGCGACGACCTCGAATGGCACAAGGGCGTCATTGCCAACCCCAACTGCACGACCGCGATCATGCTCGAGGCGGTCGCGCCGCTCCACCGCGCGAAGAAGCTGCGCCGTCTGATCGCCTCGACCTACCAGGCCGCGTCGGGCGCAGGGGCCAAGGGCATGCAGGAGCTCGAAGACCAGATGCGCGACATCTCCGCCGGCCGGAAGCCGACGGTCTCCGCCTTTGTGCACCAGCTCGTCTGCAACCTCATTCCGCACATCGACAAGTTCGACGAAACCAACTGGTATACGCTCGAGGAGCTCAAGATGCGCAACGAGGCGCGGAAGATGCTCCACGCCCCCGACCTGCTTGTTTCCTGCACATCGGTTCGCGTGCCGATTCCGCGCGCCCACTCCGAGTCGCTCAACCTCGAGTTCGAGGAGGATGTTTCGCCGGACGAGGCCCGCGAGATTCTTGGTCGCAGCGAAGGCATCAAGGTCGTGGACGACCCGCTGAACGCCCGCTACCCGATGCCGCTGGACGCGACGGCGAAATACGACGTTCTCGTCGGCCGCATCCGCCAGGACATCTCTCGCACCGACAAGCGCGGCCTCGAGATGTTCGTCTCCGGCGACCAGCTCCTGCGCGGCGCCGCCCTCAATGCGGTTGAAATCGCCGAGGAACTCGTCCGCCGCGGACTGCTGAAACGCTGAAGCGTTTCAGCGCCGATGCGCGACGACGCGACGAGAAAAAATTTTCCAATTCTGTCAGATTTTCTCCGAAGGCCCGTATAAAGGGGTAGGTGGACGAGTTGTCTGCCAATCTAATTAGAACCCCGGGGACCTGCAGGCCCCCTCCAACTAGGAGAAAAAATGACCAAGGAAACCATCCGTCCTTCCTCTCTTGGGAAGCGCGGCGCCGATATGGACGCCTCTGGCGTCTATGACTGGGAGAAACAAGCGTACCAGTACGCTTGCGCCAAGTTCGGAACGTGCAACCAGACCCGCGCGGGCACGAGCTCGTACTGCGGATCCATGCTCGCCCCCGACGACAACAACTTTGACAGCTACAACGACTAGCGTCTTTGTTGCGACACCGCAGCTGGCGGCCGGTTCACCCTGGCCGCCAGTTTTTCCCTCCCACCCTACGCCATCCAGCCATGCTCCTTTTCCTGACCCGCAAGATTTCCGGCACGTCCGACATGCTCATGGGCATCTTCGCCAAACGTGGCATCCCGGCGTTCCGCTTCAATTTCGACCTCTTCGACCACTACAAGTTCTTTTGGACGAGCGGGGGCTTTCGCATCGAAGATCCCGTTGGGCATGTCTGCGAGTCGTCCGATGTCACGGAGATGGTCTGCTACAAGGGCCTTTTCGCCATTGACGAGCCCTGCGAAATCGACAAGGGGCATGAAGAAACCAAATGGGTCAAGTCCTGGCTGGACACGCTCTACCACAGTTTTTGGCGCTGGGGCGCTGATCGCCGTCTGGTCCGATTGATCCATCCATATTCCGTCGCCTGCACGAAGGTGCGGCAGATGGAAGTTGCGCGCGATGTCTTTTCCGTTCCTGACTGGATGCTTCACTTCGGTTTTTCGCCTACGCCGCGAAAGGTCATAGCGAAAAACCTTGTGGGAAGAATCTTCGAGTCGGGAGAAGCGCTGATGGCGGATGTCGTGGACCGTGCGCGGCTTGATCCAGCCTATCCGTGGTTCACGCAGGAAATAGCCCCTGGCACGCATGACGCAACGGTTCTCTACGTAAACGGTCGCGTACATCCCTTCCGTTTCGCGACGGCGCGCGGGTCCCTTACCGACTGGCGAATTACTCAGGGAACCGACGCCAACCAATGGGTTCCGTGGGAGACCCCGGAGGATTTCGCCGATCGCGTCCGCCTCTTGATGAATCGTCTCGACCTGAAGTTCGGCCGCCTCGACTTCATCGTCGGCGGAGAGGAGCCGCAGTTCCTGGAGGTGAATCCCTGTGGGCAGTTCGGGTGGCTTGACGAGGAAGGAACGCTCCCTCTCCACAACGAGGTTGCGGATGCGATTCTCGATTCCGCCACGACACTAAACCTATGATTTCGCCCAAAGGCCGCATTCGCCTGCTCTGCTCCGCGCTTGCCGCCGCGCCCACAGTTTTCCCCCTCTATGTGCCGCTGCTCGTCGTTCACAACCTGGCCGGCGTGGCAGTGCCTTTTGCAACGGGCGCCTTCGTTGACGCCCTTGTCGCGCATTCAGATCCCCGTCTCCCGTTTCTGGTCCTTGCGGCGCTCGGGCTAATGCGATTGACGCTGGAGCCGGTTCTCCAGCGTCTCCTCCTTTCCGCCACGAGGAAGGTTGAACTTGCCTTCCAGGTTCGTCTTCTCGACCACGCCCTTTCCCTTCCTCCGTCTGAAACAACCGCCTTTCCACAGGGGGGGCTTATCGCCAAGATCAATCGGGATGCGAGCGCCGTTTCTTCATTCCTCCGTGGATTCCTTCCGGGCTTCATTTCGGCACTTGTCACGCTGGCTGTTGCCTGCTTTACCTTTTTCCGCCGTTCGGCGTTATTGGGATTGGGGCTCTTGATGGTCCTTCCTGCGGCCTTTTTCCTGTTCGCACCGTTCTCCGGGGCTTATTCCCGCGTTTCGCACTCCGTCCGGCGGCAGAGCGACGCCGCCTTCAACACACTGTATGAGTTTTTCCACATCCTTCCCTTCCTTCAGTCGCTTGCGTCTCAAAGGCGATTTGCCGCAGCCCCAAGGCAGGCGCTTGGAAGGCTCGCCAGGGCCAATCGAATAGGCGACGGGGTGTCAATTGCCTTTGGCTTTCGTTCAAACGTGCTGACGGTACTCGGCGGAACTGTCGTGCTGGGCGTTGCGGGATGGCTTGCCTGGCGGGGAGGGCTTCCCGTAGGAGAAGTGGTTGCCTATCAAATGCTTTACCTTGTCGCCGCGCAGTCCGTTCAGGGACTCGCCGTTCTCCTTCCCGATCTAGCCTCCATTCGCGAAGGAATTGATTCGGCCAGCGAGCTTCTTGCCGTCCGCCCCCAGCCGGAAGGCGGCATCCCAATTGAGCATGTTGGACAACTTGAATGCCGCCATGTCGATTTCGCCTATCCGGGATCGAGGCGGAACATCCTTGATGGATTCTCCGTGTCCATCCCGCCTGGAGCGCTCGTTGGCGTTTCTGGCGCAAACGGGGTCGGGAAGACGACGTTGCTCAAGCTTCTCATTGGAGCACTGACACCGACCTCGGGGACGATTCTTGTAAACGGACACCCGCTCGGAAGCCTGGATGCCGTTGCTTTCCGGCGCAGAATCGGCGTTGTGTTCCAGGACAACCTCCTCTTCACCGGCACGCTTCGCGACAACATCACCCTTCGCGATCCCTCCATTGGGGATGCGGCCATCACGACGGCCATTGCGCTTTCCGGAGTGGACCGGCTTGCGGCTCGTCTCCCGCAGGGTCTCGACACCCTTGTTGGGAATCGCGGCCAGGCTCTCTCCGGAGGCGAGCGGCAGCGCGTGGCGATTGCACGGGCCTTGGTCCGGGCCCCGGATCTTCTCTTGCTCGACGAGGTCACAAACCACCTTGACGCCGAGGGTCGTGCAGACTTCTGCCATCTGCTCGACGTCTATCGCGGACAGCGCACGATGATTCTTGTCAGCCACGATCCCGAAATTCTCCGCCGATGCGACTTCGAGCTTTGCCTCAACCCATCATCCAATACTTCAAATCCACGATGAACGACGAAAAGAAAACCAGCATTGAACTAACGGACTGGGATCGTGAGTGCATGGCCTGGCATGAGGCAGGACACGCCGTTTGCGCGCATGTTCTGCCAGAGGGATCGCCTGTGCTGCGCGTCTCCATTGTCCCCGGGGACGATGCCTTCGGATCCATGCAACGAGCCATTCGGCCACATCACAACGAAACGGAGCGGTCCTTCAGATCCTCAATAGGCGTCTTCCTTGCCGGCGGACTCTCCGAACGCCTTTTCCTGAGACGCAGGACAACAAGCCTGGCGGACGACTTGCGAGTCGCCTCCCAGATCGCTCGAGACATGGTGCTTCGTTTCGGCATGGGGCGGCGGACGGGATGGCTGTGCCTTCCGGATGGCATGCCAAGATCAGACGCCTTCCTCGGGAATGCCGAAGCCGACATGCGGGAAATTCTCAATAAATCGGCAAAGGAGGCGGCAGAAGCCCTTGGGACTCATGCCGCCCTTGTCAAGTCCCTCGCGCTACGTCTCCTTTCAGAAGGGACGGTCTCGCTCCCTTTTTCGAAGGAAAAGTCCGCCAGCAAGAAGCGAAGACGCCCTTCTTAGCCGCAACGCAAAGTTGCTAACGCGTGACGGAGGCGTGGATGTGCGGCCCGCTGTTCTTCGGGCATTCGTAGTAAACCCAGTCGAAGCCGGCGGCCCAGGCGAGTTTCGCGAGGATCTCGAGGCTCGCTGGCGACGGACGGTCGGCGTTGGGCGCGTCGGGACTCCATGCCGGATCAAGCGACGGACAGGTGAGGTCGAGGGCGCGTCCCTCGCGGTGGAGGGATTTGGGCGAGTGGATGCTCGCCGGGCGGTAGGCCTCCTGCACGCGTAGCACCGCGCCCGAGGCGACGCACATCTCGACCAGCCGCCTGAAGGGCAGCTCGATGTTCCGATGCATGGAGTGGTCGCACTCGTCGTCCTCCTCTTCGTCGTTGTCGCTCTCCCACCACACGCGGTCGTCCTCGACGAAAACGAGATCCCGCCCGGCGGAGAACGACGAGAAGACAATGGAGCCGGAGGCTTCGCTTTCGTTGCAGTCAGGAAGGTGGGTGCGACGCGGGAACTTCTCGGGGAAGGGCCGCACGGGCGAGAGGTCAGGAGCCTCCTCCTCGGCCACCGTCTCCTCCTCTGGGGCGGCTTCCGGTTCGGACATGTCGGGTTCGGCCTCGGTGGCGTTGCGTCCGCATCCGGAGAAGAGAAGGGCGAGGGACGCGACAACGGCGGCGGAGATTTGGCTAGAAGAGAAGTTGGACATAATCGGAGAGGCCCCAGATCAGGAACCAGCTGTAGAGCGAGGCGAAGAAGTCATCGAGAACCACGCCGAGGCCGCCTTCGACGCGCTGGATCTGGCGGCAGGGAGTGGGCTTCAGAATGTCGACGATGCGTGAGACGAGAAAGGCGAAGGCGACGAAGGCGATGGCGGCGGGTCGCGTGGCGGGGTCGCAGAGACGGGCCCAGACATCTCCCCGGCCGATGAAGCAGATCGGGAGCAGCATGTACTCGTCGGCGACGATGCGGCCGTCGTCCTTCCTGCCGAAGTGGCGTTCGGCGACATCGCAGATGGGAATGGCCAGCAGCGTCAGGGCGCCGGCGAGGGCGATTTGGAGCCAGACGTTGTCGTGCAGGCGCGTGAGGCCGAGGGCGAGGGGGATGCCCAGCAGGGCGCCGCAGGTGCCGGAGGCGAAGGGGGAGAGGCCGAGGCCGAAGCCGGTGGCCGCGAGAATGGCGGCGCGGCCGAGGAAGCCCCGTGCGGGGGCGCCGGCGACGGCCGTCCCCTTTTCTTCTGAGCTGGAGGCCATTTGGCTAGCGTCCTCCGCGGGGCGTTGCCTGGCGGAGCAGGTCGGCGAGGGTATCCTGGTCTTCCTTGGCGAGGGCGTTGCGGTGCGCGTTCGCCTTGGTCAGGTATTCGCGGGCCTTGGGCAGCTCGTTCTTGCGGATGAGCACCTTCGCGTAGTTGATGTAGACGCGCCAGTCCTCCTGGTAGAGCTCGAGCGCCTTGAGATAGGCCTCCTCGGCGCCGGGGATGTCGCCTTCGGCGGCCAGGATGCCGCCAAGGGTGTCCCAGGCGGCGTAGAGGCCGGGGGCGAGCGAGATGGCGTCGCGGACGCGCTTCTTGGCCTCGTTGAGGTTGCCGGTGCGGCAGAGGAGCTCGGCGAGGTCGTTGAGGGCCTCGGGCGTCGAGGTGGAGCCGACGCTGCGGCGGAGGTAGTCCTCGGCCTCCTCCATGCGGCCGCGGAACATCATGATGGAGCCCATGATGTAGTTGGCGAAGGCGTTGGTCCGGTCGCTGCGCATGATCTGGCGGGCATGGTCCTCGGCGGCGCGCTTGTCGTCGAGGGCGAAGTCGAGGCGGAGGATCCATTCCATCAGGTTGGTGATGCCGGGGCGGCGCATCGAGGCGCGCTCGAAGGAGTCGCGGGCGCCGACAAGATCCTTCTTCTGGTAGAGCAGCTGGCCCTTGATGACGAGGCAGAGGTAGTCGTCGGTCGTGCCGGCGATGGCCTCCATGCGCGGAAGGATGCGGTTCTCGACGTCGTCGGTGTCCTGCATCTGGAGGGCGGCGATGGCGAGCATGCCCCAGGCCTGGAGGTTGTTGGGCTGGACGTCGGTGACTTCGGAGAGCTTGATGCGCGCCTCCTCGGGGTGGCCGGCGGCGAGGTCGATGGTGGCGCCTTCGAAGGCGAGAACCGTCTTGTCGGCGCCGTTGTCGCGGGCGCGGGCGAGCCATTCGCGGGCCTTCTCAATGGAGCCGCGGCGCGTCTGGACGCGGGAGATGCTGATCATGGCGCGGGTGTTGGAGGGATCCTCCTTGAGGACGCTCTCGTAGATGGACTCCGTGCCTTCGATGTCGTTCTGGCGCCAGAGGAGTTCGGCCTCGGCGGTGCGGACCTTGATGCGCTCCTCCTTCGTCGTGGCGATTTCCTCGGCGCGTTGGAGGCCGGACATCGCGATGCCGGGCTGGCCGGAGGCGGCCCACGCCCAGCCGAGCTTGGTGAAGAGCAGCGGGTTGCGGACGTAGCCGAAGTGGCGGGAGAGCGACCAGATCGGGAGGCGGAGGCGCTTCTCGTTAAGCTCCTTGAGCATGGCGACGACATCGTTCTCGACTGTCTCGCGGGCGTCGGAGTGGAAGCCGTCGTCACCGTGGCGGTGGAGAAGCTCCATGAGGTTGAGGGCGGCGCTGATGTTGTTGGGGTCGAGCTGGCGGATGAACTGGTAGGTCTGGTAGGCGTCCTCGTCGCGGCCCATGTCCTCGAGCAGTACGCCGGAGTTGTTGGCGACGAAGCCGACCTGGCGGCGGACGCGGCCCTTGTAGATGGCGGCGGCGTCGCGGACGCCGCGCGACTTGGCGAGGGTCTTCTGCATACGGGTCCAGAAGGCGCGGTGCGACTCAAGGAAGGAGTCGTCGGCCTTGTCGACGTCCTTGGGGCCGGCCTTGAAGCAGAAGTAGTGCGGATAGACGGTGCGGCCGGCGGCGTAGATGATGTCGGGCGCGCTGACGACGAGCATCCGGTCGATGGCGGAGGGGTCGTTCTCAAGCCAGTCCTGGATGAACGGGATCACGCCGAGGTCGGCGCCGTTCAGGAGCTTGCCGATGTCGATGCCGGGGGACTTGAAGTCGGGGTCCTCGTTGATCACATTGCGGAGGTGGCGTAGATAGACCTTGTTGTCGTTGCTCTGAAGCTCGAGGAGGCGGACGTTCTGCCCGGTGCGGTGGGCCTCGACGAGAATGTGGCTGTCGAAGAGCCCGTCGGAGACGATCCACTTGCGGCCCTCGAGCGCCTTGAGGATTTCGCGGACGCACTCGTCGACGAACTTGCCCGAGCGGCCGTTCGACTCGAGGATGTTGATGCCAGTGGCCAGGACGACCATCACGGCCGTGATGGTGCCGAAGAAGTAGCCGAACCAGACCGAGCTTCGCTGGGCGAAGGTGCGCTCGCCGTCGATGTTGACGAGCGTGCTGTTTCGCACGATGAGGAACCAGTAGGCGAGCAGGTAGCCCGTGGTCATGGCGTTGACGGCGAGGAGCGGGACGGGCAGCACTTCGCCGGCTTCACGGAAGAGGCCCCAGGGCGAGACCATCGGCGCGTTGCCGAGAACGAGGATGACGGCGACGGACATCGCCGCGTGGAGGATCATGATGCCCCACTCGCGCGTTTCGTTGAGGCCCTGGCGGGCGATCGCGGTGGCGGCGACCCACGGAACCGCGACGACGATGACGAGGTTGAGCCAGCCCTCTCGCGGAATCGCGTTCTTGAGGAAGATGGCCTGGTCGCGGAAGATGCTCTGGACGATGCTCCAGACATTGGCGTAGCCGCGGAGCGAGATGTCGTGGCTGTGCGCGAAGGAGTTGGCGATCAGAAGGGCGGAGGCGACGCCGGCGGCGAAGGCGATGCAGGCGCCGGAGATGCTGCTGCCGCGCACGGAGCCCCTGCGCACCCACTGCATGATAACGGTGAGGGCGAAGAAGGGAAGGAAGCAGGCAATGCCGAGCGACTCGACGGTGAAGAGACCGGAAAGAAGCGCGAACAGAATCAGCACCACGGGGCCGTCGCTTTCGAGATACCAGACGAGAACGCGGAAGAGAAGGAGAAGGAGGAGCACGTTGAAGCCCTGGTACTGGAGACGGGTGGAGCACATCCAGTAGGGCACGGAGAAGGCGAGCGCGACGGCTGCGGCGCCGCCGCCGATGCAGGCGGCCGCCGCGGCGTCGGCGGGACTGGCCGTCTCGCGTTCGACGAGCGAGCCGATGACGCGCTGCATGATGTCGAAGATGAGCCACACGCCGGCGACGCCGAAGACGAGGCAGAGGAAATTGAGACGGAAGGCCATGCCGCCGGCGCCGAGCGCGGCGACGGCCCGGACGATGGCGCCCCAGATCGTATGGGCGGGGGAGACCATCGGCTCGAGACCGGAGTAGACGGCCATCAGCGTTGCGGACTCGCCCGGGAAAACGCCTGGCGAGAGCGTGCAGAGATAGACCAGTGCGGCCAGACCCGTAACGGCGGCACCCACGATGCGCGCCAGTTTCATGCGCTTTGCGCGGTAGTCGTCAAGAGAGTAAATCTCAACATTGGGAGTTTCGACTTCCATGTTTTCCACCTGTTCTGTTGTCCTTATGGTAAAAGCAAACCACATAATTCTTGCACATGTGTCAAAAAAAAACAAGGAAAATTTTCCGGCGCGATTGACAAAGCCCGACGATTGGGCTAGAATGTTAGCTGGCCATGACGGCATTCCCGTCCGTCGGCACCAAACCAAAAGGAGAACCAATGACACGCAAGTGGACGATCTTCGTTTTCGTCCTGGCCGTCGAGGCACAGGCGGTTCTGGCCGTTGACGGCGAGGGCGTGATAGCCGTGCGCGCCACGCTGCGCGACGCCTCGGAGATACGCGGTGAAACGGCTGCCGGCACCGCCTTCGTCGGCGACGCTGTTTTCCAGAAGGGCCTATCCTTGCCGGCCGCGCTGGTCGAAAGCCTCGAGGCGGACGGCACCAACGGCGCCTTTGTCGCGACGCTGGCAAATGGCGACAGGCTCCACTTGGCCCTGAAGACCGAAGCGCTTGCGCTGTCAACGATGCTGGGCGACCTTGCCGTGCCCTTCGCCAAGGTGCGCAAGGCGGCCTTCGCCCGGCAGGCCACTGCGGCCGACGGGCTCATCTATTACTGCACCTTCGACTCGCGCGAAGCGATCGAGCACCCTGCCGTCGGCCCCGCCGGAACGTTCCTCGCGGGACGCTTCGTCGAAGGCAAGGTCGGCAAGGCGCTGGCGGTGGCGCCACAAACCTGCGCCGCACACGCCCTCATCCCGGCCGGCTTCTTCGGCCCCAAGGGATGCATTGAGTTCTGGGGAAGGATAGACGGCAGCAGTGATTTTCCAGCAAGATTCGGAGGAATTGGCAGTCCCGTGTTCTTTGATTGTCATGCAGCAGGTGAAGTTTGGAAATTGACGGTCATGTGGAACTCCAACAACGGGGTCGGCCATAGCGGCCTCTGTGGTTCCGTTCAGCATTATCCAGCAGCTTCGGATTCACATACAGGGGAGACATTTGCGAGGCTCCTTGGTGAAACAATAGACGAATGGCATCACTATGCCCTTGTTTGGAATACGACAGGGATTCCGTCGCTTGGCATGCAGAACGGCATTGCTACTAAGGTTGCTGTATATCTTGATGGCTTTCCCATTGCGACAAAGACCAATGTACGCAACCCAAACTGGGGAGTCTCTGAATTCAGCAGATCGGCAACGGTACTTGGGTTCCCGATACAGCCAGGCGATGAGAGTTTCAACAAACTCCCATATACCATAGACGAGTTCAAGGTCTGGAACTACGACAAGGTCGAGTTCTAAAAATGTCAAGGCCCTTGCGCATCCTAGTTGCCTCCAGCTCGCCCTTTGATTGGTACGAAGACCAGAGTTGTGCGGTACATTATGAGCACCAGCGATACACGCTTGGCGCCATCATGTATCATCTTGAAAAGGCGGGATGTTCAATTGCGTGGGCTGGACGCAAAACAACTGCTCGTCCGCTACGACTGAAACATCGCATTGATGACTTCCGCCCCGACATTGTGTACACCTATGGAGCAGTCACATCGCTCAACCCTGTTTTGCTACGGTCTTTTTGCAGACATGACAAATACCAGGTTGTCCACGGCTGGGACGACGCTTACGGTGATGTCTGGAGCGATTCGGGATGGCTGGCGCGCAAGGTGATGGACATTCTCGAGCGACTGATTGTGACGCGCTCCGACCATGTCATCACCTTGAGCTATTTCCTTCAGAACCGGGGACGCAAATGGGGTGTCGAGTGCAAGTACATCCCAAACGGAGCCGATCCCGTCGACGCCTCCCAGGCTACTGGGGAAATCGTGCTGGATGGTGCCCTCAAACTGGTCTATACTGGCGACAAGGCCCATTGGAAGCGCACGCATGAAATATGCGAGGCGATGCGCCATGTGCCGAAGGAGATCAAACTTTACCTGACCGGACAGGACAATCCGGAGCTCGCGCAATACGCCTCCGACAACTGCATTTTCCTCGGCTTTCTTCCCAAGGAAGAACAGCTCAATGTCATGAGGCAGGCCGATGTCTTCGTTTGCACGGCAAACCAGGACTGCAATGCGAAGCTACAGGAATACCTTCGCTGGCACAAGCCTATTCTAGGCTATGACGACCGAGCCAATCTCTTTTTCAAAAATGGCGAAAACGCCCTTCTTACCCGCGACTACCCAGCAGCCATTATGACACTCTACCATGACCCAGAACTCCGTCAACGACTTGCCGACAATGCGGCCCGCGACATCCCCGTCTACAGCTGGACGGAAATTGCGGAGCAGTTTCTTGAGTATTTCAAGGAGATAGGTCAAGAGTAGTTCCGCTTGCGGTTTTCTGGATATTTCCAGAAAATATGTGATATTCTATTACGCAAAGGAGAAAACATGGCAAACCTTACATTGGCATTGGATGACGCCCTTCTCCAAGATGCCAGGCGCGTGGCATTTGAGCGGAAACCCTTGTTGACCGAGCTGAACGCGCCTCATGCCCTGACATATTCAGCGAGACATAAACGACGGACAACAGGACGGAATCGTGACAATCTTGACCCCTTTCAACGTACCTCACCGCTAACTTAACTCCCATGTCTTCGTTTGTAAACAACATTGCCCTGCCATGAACGAATGCCGGCGAGTACTTCTAGTTCGCCTCGATGCGATTGGCGACTGGATTCTCTTTCGCAACGCTCTGCGCGCGCTGCGGCGTTCGCCTCATTACGCCAAGTCACATTTCACGATCCTCGGCAATCCTGCATGGCGAGGGCTGGCGGAGGCGTTCGACGCTGATCTTGCGGATGAGTGGCTCTGGACTGAAAGGCGTGGCGACCTCTTCCGTAGGGGATACGAGAACTTCCTGCCCTATGCAATCTGGCATCAGCGCGTCAAATGTGCCCAGCAACGCCTTCGCACAGACCTGGCGGCCCGTAGCTTCGACGAGATCCTTTCCCTCCAGTCCTGCCGCGACCCTCTCCTCGACGAGCTGCTCGCAGGTCTCGCACCTTCACTCGTCGGCGTCCGATGCGAGGCTCTTGACTCCTCGATGTACACGCGTCTACTCGACCCCGGTTCCGAGCTCTTCGCTTTTCTCCAGGCCCGTTCGCTCGTCTCACAACTCGCGGGTGAACCATGCAACGAGCCACTTTCGCTCAAAACCGGATCCGAAACGCGCGGGCGCGACATCCTCATTTTCACCGGCGCATCGCATTGGACAAGGCGCTGGCCGTGCCACCGCGTTCAGGCACTTGTGCGGATCCTGCTAGAGCGAACCGACCGACGCATTTTCCTTGCAAACAGCATCGGCGATGCCTCGATCCGCTCCCTTGCCGACTCCTTCCGCACTCCCCGTGTTGAAGCGCTTCCCGCAATGCCCCTTGCGGACTTCGCGCAACGCATCGCCTACGCCTGCGCTGTCGTCACGAATGACACAATGGCGCTTCACCTCGCTGCCGCCACAGACACACCTGTCGTAGCCGTTGTCAACGGCATTAGTGGCCGCAGCGGCTTCTGGCCGTATCCCACCACCATCGGCAAGCGCGTCGCGATTGTCGGCATGGAACCCAAGCATAAGCCAGTGCGCCTCCTGCCCCGACTCATTGCCTCCCAGATTGCCCAATACCGTAACCTCGCGGCCATCCAGGCCGACGATGTCTTTGCCAAACTTCTCCCGCTTCTTGATTCGCCATGAAAGTCGCTTTCGACTATACATACGGCGTCGGTGCCGCCTCAGGAATCGGCCGATACGCCAATCGTCTGGCGAGGGCCTTCCCTGAGGTCGCGTCGGAAGGCGATTTCTTTTCGCTCTTCTTCATTGACTTTCTCCACTCGTTCCGCAAAGAGTCCTGCCCGGAATGCGCTGCCGACCCGCGTTTCTCATTTGCGCCGACGCATCTCCTTCCCGCCCGGGTCTACGAACGGGCTTGGAATCTGCCTTGGTTGCGGCCCCTCTTTGGTATCGCGGCGCGCGACGCAGACCTCGTGCACATCACCGCTCATGCTTCCGTGCCGGTCTCCCGCCGCCAGAAGATGGTCTGCACGATCCATGACATGGCGGCCTGGCGCTTCGCGGACCACGAAACCATGGCCAAGGACCGCAAGGCGATACGAGCCAACGCGCTACGGGCCGACGCCATCATCGCCGATTCGCGCTTCACAGCCGCCGACATCGAACGCTTCATTCCTGAGGCAGCCGGGAAAATTCAGGTCGTCCATCTGGGCATCGACCATGACACCTTCAAGCCGCAGTCCTCTGAGGCCGTCACAGCTATGCGAAAGGCACTCGGCCTCGAGCGCCCGTATCTTCTCTCCGTCGGGCTTGTACACCCCACCAAGAACCATGCCTTCCTCGGCAAGGTGCTAGATGCAATCGACCGCGACAATCTGGAGCTAGTCATTTCAGGCGCGCCGTCGTATGGCTACGATGAAATCGCGGCGCAACTCCGGTCATGCCGCAGGGCGGACCGAATTCGGCTCGTCGGCCGCGTCGACGACCGCTGGCTCCCCGCTCTCTACGCCGGAGCCGAAGCATACGTCACAGCATCCCTTTCCGAAGGCTTTGGGTTTACTCCGTTGGAAGCCATGGCTTGCGGAACCCCCGTTGTCTCTTCAGCAGCCGGCTCCCTACCTGAAGTACTAGGGGATGCGGCGACGGTAATCGCGGAAGAGAATGTTGATGCGTGGCGGGAGGCAGTGACGAAGCTTCTTAAAGATCGGGAGTTCCAGCTATCGCGGAAAAGTGAAGGTATCCAATGGGTATCCCAGTACACATGGCCGGAAACGGCGCGGAAAACTTTGGACGTTTATAGGCAATTGGCAATGCGAAGATGAAAGGCCGTTTCATAAGTCAAGTCGCATCCATGGTCGTCAACGGACTCAACCGCTCGACGGGCATTGACCTGTACCGGATTCTCAAAGCACATTGGGAAAGGAAGCTTGTCTTGCGTTCCCTCCCTGCACCGAACGGCTTCAGAAACGACGGAATCAACCTGTTTTTTGAAGCAAGGACACTAAGCTCCATTTCTAAGACAGGCCGCGATCTTGCCCGGAAGCTTTCACTTGCAAACATCCCATTCGCGCTTGTAGACACAACCGCCCCCTGGGCCACTCGCAGTTTGATTTCAGGAGGGGAATCTGACGCCATTGGTTCAATGTGTGTGCCAACCGCTCCTTTTCGAAAAAGCATCATCCTAGGCGCCCAAGAGCAGAAACTGGCATCGGAATATTCCATGTGGCACGAAGTCTTCTACGAATTTGAGGACGGTCTTTCCAAACAGCGGCCAGCGCTTTTCCTAAATGCCACAAGGGCTTGCGTTTTTTCCGATTTCTGCGAAAGGGCTGTGAGGTCTGAGGCACCGGAGAAATTTCGAATCGTCAAAATCAGATACCCGTTCATTATCCCTGCAATGGAAAATAATTCGGACAAGCAACAGGTCAGAAAACACTTTTCGATTCCGCAAAATGCCTTTGCAGTCTTCTTCAACTTTTCATACGAGTCATCGATTGAAAGGAAAAATCCAGAGGCGATCATTGCAGCGTTTGGAAATGCCTTCCACGATGATCCGGCAGCGATTCTTGTCTTGAAGACAACGGGAGGGGCAAAACATGCTTCCGATGTTGCAAGAGTTTGCTCCGCGCTGTCCTCCTTTGACATTGCCAAAAGAACGGTAATGATCGACAGGGATCTGTCCGAAACGGAAGTCCTCTCCCTCACAGGCGCGATGGACGCCTATATCTCCCTTCATCGCGGGGAAGGCCTTGGACTTGGCATGTTGGAGGCTATGTCACTGGGCGTTCCTGTCATCGCGACCGCATTTGGCGGGAACACCGAGTTCACATGGAAAGACAATTCCTTTCTTGTTCCCTTTGAAATGGTCCCCTGCCCTCCTGGCTCGATTTTCGCAAGCTATGTCTCGAAATGGGCGGAACCGAATATCGAGGTTGCGTCGAAATACCTCTCATTCGTTCGCAACAATCCCGGCGAAGCACGGAAGAGGGCGGAAAAGGGACTTGCTTTTGTCCGGGATTTCTACAGCCTTGAAAATTTCCGGAGCGACATACAGGCATTTCTCTCACTTCAAGATTGACCTCGACACAAATGGTGAAACCAACAACAGATTTATTGGTGACGACTGTCTCTAGCGACTCCCTTGCTCGCCTATCGGTAATCATACCCGCATACAAACGCGACGACCTACTTGAAAGGTGCCTCGTCTCGCTCGTCAAGGCATGTAGCGGTCGACTCCCGGAGACAATCGTTGTCGATGACGCCCAGCAATCCTCAACCGAAAGGCTCATCGCCACCCGATTCGCCAACCTTGGCATTCGCCTTGTGCAAACGCCCCGAAACTGCGGTTTCGCCGGCGCAGTCAACTTCGCCTACCCATTTTGCACTCGTGATTTCGTGGTACTGGTGAATTCGGACATCGTTTTTGAAGAGGAGCCATTTTCCCGGCTCGTTGATTTCTTTGACGACCATCCGGATGCGGCAATCGCACAAGGCAAGGTGGTTCTGCGCAATGACGATCCAAAGCAGGATGGGAGAATCGACTCCTGCGGATATTTCCTGACGCCGCTCGGCGTCCTGAAAAATCCCACCTGGCTGAAAGCCCCAGACGATCCCTGTACCGCACAGTCAAAAAAAGTGTTTTTCGCGTATGGTGCCTTCTTCATTTTCCGAAATGGCCTCCACAATTATGTTGGTGGTGAATTGTTTCATGACTTCTTCCACATGTACCATGAGGAGGCTGACCTCTGCCACCGCGCCTGGCTGGCAGGTCGGGAGGTCTGGTATGTTCCGACACCGCCTATTTACCACGCCCATGGAGCCACGGCGACGTCGACTCTCGCTCCGGGCACGATTATGTCGCATGGCCTTGCCAACGCGCTCTTTTCCTATGAAACCTGTTTTGACATTCTCGGCAGATTATTCGTGCTGCCGCTGTTCAGGCTTGTATGCCAGGAACTCGCCATCGTTTCCGCCATCAAAGGAAATCGCGCATTTCTCTATGCTTGGAGACAGGCAAGGGCAGTCGCTCGAATGCGGAAACAGGATGTCAGGAAATGGCGGCAAATCATCCATGGATTTAGGCGAGTCGGCGATTGGCGACTCTTCAAGACCACCATGCTACCTTGTTCCGTCAAAAACATGATGCAAGCCCTTCGAGGCCTTCCCCTGGATTGAGGGTAATCTTGGCAGTACGCAGTCACAATCCCAACGAACTTGAACGCGACATGAGCCCCCTACAAAAATGACACCCTCCAACTTTTTCCCATCTAGAATGACCAGGACCTTCCTTACTCGCATATACCGACGAATGCCCATCGACAGAAATGTCATAAAGTCTCTATGGACGTGGAAAGCCTTGTGGCGACAAGCCAGAATACATTATGATGCCTCCGCGCCGATATGCATCGCCTTTGATGTTTGCGCCGCCGTCTCGCTCTCACAGGCCGGAAGAGACTTCGTCGAGAAGCTTTCAAAAGCAGGAATCCCATTTACGGTATTCGACACAAGAATGACTGCGCCAGACATGCCACGGATTGACTATTCGCCGCCAAATGAATCAAAAGAAATCGTCGCCTCGTCCATCCTTCACTTCAGCACCGACACCTTCCCAAAGCCTCACGGCATTTCCAACGCCATAACACCATTTTGGGAGTTTGAATCGGGAATGACAGAGGCAAGGCCTTTTCTATTCAAAAATGTGTCAACAGCAATCGTTTTTTCGGACTTCTGCAAATGCATGGTTCAAGCTTCGGCACCAAAAAACACAAAAGTCATCAAGATCCGCTACCCATTTACTCTACCCGCACAACGGACACAAAGCAAGGACATTATACGAAAAGCCATTGGACTGTCAATGTCAGACTTTATTGTCTTTTTCAATTTTGATTTTCGTTCTGGATACAACAGGAAAAACCCACAAGCAGTAATTTCGGCATTCGCAAGGGTGTTTAAAGGTGTTTCTTCAGCGAAGCTTCTTTTTAAGGTGTCCGGTGCCGAATTTTGTGCAAATGAGTTTAAAGACTTTGCGCGTTTGATTGAAACCGCTGGAATAAAAAAGCAGACAGTTGTAATTGATGGCTACCTGCCTCACGAGGAAGTCCTTGACGCCATCTATGCATCAGACGTCTATTTGTCTCTCCATCGCGGAGAGGGACTTGGGCTTGGCATGCTTGAAGCCATGTCCGTCGGCACACCGGTAATCTGCACAAACTATGGTGGAAACACGGAATTTTGTAATGGCAAGACAGCGTTTTTAGTCAATTATAAGCTACAGCCTTGTACAGACGATTTCTTCATGTACCGTTTTGTAAAAAAGTGGGCGGAGCCTGATGTTGAAGAAGCGGCAAAATACCTTCTCGCCATAAAAGGTAATCCTAAACTGGGATCTACAAAAGCGTTTGCCGCAATGGAAAATATCGCAAAATACTATTCATTTGAAGGTTTTATGAATGATATTAGTAACCATATCATCTGTCATCGTAGTTGACCGCCTTCTGCTCTGATGTGCGCTTCCTGGCAAAGATCGTTAAGTATCTTCCTCATCTCCACATCCGATAGCCATTTGCTATCAAGACCATGCTTGGGTTTGCCCGCATCATTGGGGAAGTTCATGTAATTTCCATATAGTTTTGTCAAACACTCTTCAGCCTTGGCTGGTACATTTAGCTGACATCCTTCAAAAGAGGCTTTTCGAAGCGGAAATAAATGCGCAGAATCCAAACATACCCTATAGTTCGGCTCCGCACTTGCATATTCCATCCCAATTGCATAACCGTCAATATCACCATCTCCTACGTTGTGTTCGGATAGCCAATCGCCACTATTAGCTATTGCTCCCTCCTTCAATCTTTTTGAATATATCTCGCTAAAAACCATATTATATGAATTCTCCCAGCTAGTCTTCTTGCCTGATGTAGAAAGAAGTCCATTAACTTTATAATAGGGAAAAATGTCAACAAAACACAAACTTTTTTTCTCATACACATGAATTATTGGATCCATGTCAACTCCTGGCAATGCCGTCATGGTTACTTCTAGGGATTTAGGCAACTCATGCCGTTTATCTAAAAAAGCCACGAACGCATCTTTAGGCATGGATATGTCAATATCATCATCCCAAGGAATAAAGCCATGATGCCTGATTGCGCCGAGCAAGGTGCCGAAATCAAGCCAATACGGGATGTTGTTTCGCGTGGCAACAGCATCGACAAGTCGCAGTATCTGCAACCCTATCTCCTGCCTCAGGCGGAGTCGTCCCGTTGCGGGCTTTATCCTAGTTATGTCGAGCGAATTGTCCATTAAAAGAAGCAGCTTTGCCTCCAAGGCGTCGAGCCGCTTCTGAAGCCGATACTCGCTCGTCACATGCTCCCTGGCGATGTGCAGCTTGGCGAAAAGCTCTTTGATTATGTTCATGGATGAGTCTCGAAAAGGGTTCGGTTATGTGCGTGCGCGGTGCGCCCGCACCTCCACTGGCCTTCGCACCTCCACTGGCGCCCGCGCCTCCACTGATGTCTGCGCCTCCACTGATGTCTGCGCCTCCACTGATGTCTGCACCTTCACTATGCGGCACCTGCCGCATAGTCGGCACGCCGTCGCGTTGATGCCCACACCAAGCATTATAGCAAGATTCGGGTACGGGCGCAAGTGCGTGCGCAAACGTGTGCGCTCGGTGAGCGCTCACCTCCACTAGTGAAGCCTCGCGGCAGTCTAGTGAAGCCTCGCGGTCACTGACCGCGAGGGTACGCGTCAGCCCTTGGCCCTGTGCCATTGCCCATCGCCCCCGAATCGGTAGAGCCCTTCCCGCCTGAAGTAGAGCGAGAGACCTTCGCCCGCCTGGGCCATCTCGATGATCTCGGCATTCACGTCAAGGCAGGCGGGGCGACCAAAGGCCACTTCGTCATTGCCCTTACCGAGTTCCAGGCAGCGCCCTTCCGCGAAGGCCTGCACATATGCGCTCTCGGGCTTGAAGCGGGCATTGGGTATGCACGAGGGCCGCACATGGATGAGCCGCGCGCCGGCCTTGGCGCAGAGCATGTTGCGCACAGCCTGTTCGCCTTTGCTCACGAAGCCGCTTGCCACGGCATAGCCTTTCTCAACCGCCCTCTCCATGCGCGCCACGACGGCGGCGATCGCCACTTGGGTGACGATCTCTCGCGAGACGCGCAGCGAGACAATGGGCTGCGCCAGGTCGAGCAGGGCCAGGTTGCCCACTCCCTTCCAGTAATCGCCGAGGTCAAGGCGCGGCGAGGCGAGCGGCTCGAAGATGCGCAAGGCCCCTTCGCCGTGCATGAGCGCCCACTTCATGCCATTGTAGGCGATGTAGCGCTCGGTCGAGTCAATGAAGTCGCGCGAGAGGCAGAGGTGGTCGTGATAGCCTTGCTGCCAGATGGAGGGAGTTGTGCGTGCGCAGTGCGCCCGCACCTCCACTAGTGGAGCCTCGCGGCCACTGGCCGCGAGGGGGTGCGTAGCAACCTGGTCACTGGCCGCGAGAGGGTGCGTAGCGAGGTAGGCGCGCGTCGTCACGGCCTTGAAGCCGCGCACCGCCTTGCCGAGGAGCTTCAGCGGCTCGGCAAGGCCCGCCACCAGGTGGCAGTTGAAATGCACATGATCGGGCATCACGACATGGCCGAAGAGCGTGAGGCCGGGATTGAGGCGCGGCATGGCCTCGAGGGAGGCCTGCACAACCTCGCCCAGGGGAGAAAGAAGCACCGCACCATCCGAGGCGACCTCTCCAAAGAGCGGCCTCCGCGGCTCGGTGACGATGGTGATGAAGAACGAGGCGCCTTTCGAGTAATCCCAGGCGCGGAGGCGGCGGTTGTGCGACTTGTCTCTCATAGTGTGCGTGCGCAGTGCGCCCGCACCTCCACTAGTGGAGCCTCGCGGCTACTGGCCGCGAGGGGGCGCGTAGCAATCTGGCCACTGGCCGCGAGGGGGTGCGTAGCGGGGAGGGCGCGTCAGCCGCAGTGGAAGTAGGTCTTGACGAGCTGGGCCATGGCGGCCTGGCTCTTCATGACTTCGGCGCGGAGGGTCTTGTCGTCAAAGGCCTTTAGCTGGGCGATGATGCCGTCGATCATCGCCGGCGAGAAGACGCCCTTTTCCTCGTAGACCGCCCGCTGCTTCTGGAGGCAGTCGGCCGACGCCCAGCAGCTGTCGGGCAGCGTCGAAAGGGTCTTAAGGAGCTTGGCGTTCTCCTTCCGGTGGATGTTGACGTTGACGTAAGTCGCGGCAGCCAGTTTGAGGCCGTCCTTCAGCGCCAGGCCGTGGCGGCACGCGACCGCGAGGCCGGCCAGGAGGAGATAAACATTGGCCGAGGCGTCGGGCGAGCGGATCTCGACAGTCTGCTTCTGCCGCGTGTCATAGGCGGCCTTGCCTTCGTTGGGGTTGGCCTGGCGGCACATGTCGGTCTTGCCGGCCCAGCCCAGCGGCACGCGCACGAGCACGGAGCGGTTGCGGTCGCCCCAGCAGACGTTGGTCGGGGCCTCCTGGTGCGGCACGAGGCGCAGGTAGGAGGTCGGGTTCATGTTGCCGAAGGCCGTGATCGACGGCGCCAGCTCCATCATGCCGGCGATTGCGCGGCGCGCCGTATCGGAGAGGACGCCATCCTTGAGCATCTGGTTCTTGCCGTTCTTCATGAGGCGCATGTGGATGTGGAGGCCGCTGCCGGCCTTGCCGACGGTGATCTTCGGGGCGAAGGTGACATCGTAGCCGAACTGCGCGCCGAGATTGCGGATCATCCACTTGGCAATGGTCAGCTGGTCGGCCGCGCTCTCCGCCGCGCAGGGGAGGAACTCGATCTCGTTCTGCTCGTAGAGCATGTCGTCCTGCGTGAAGTTGCCTACCTCGGAGTGACCGTACTTTATCTGCCCGCCCGCCTGCGCAATGTAGAGCATGCACTTCTGGCGGAATTCGTTGAACTTGGCGAACGGCGCCGACTCGTGGTAGCCGCGCTGGTCAACGGCGGGGAAGGAGGGGGACGCGGGCGCGATCACGTAGTATTCGAGCTCGCCCATAGCCTCGAACTCCATGCCCGTCTCCTTCTTGAAGACGGCGCAGGCCTTCTGGAGAGTGTACTCGGGGGATGACTCGAGGGGCTCGCCGTCCTTGTTGAAGAAGGAGCAGAGGAGGCAGAGCGTAGGGAGGGATGCGAATGGGTCGATGAACGCGGTGGAGTAGCGCGGCACCACGTAGAGGTCGGAAGACGAGGCCTCGATGTATGAGAAGAGGGAGGAGCCGTCCACGCGCTCGCCGCAGGTGAGGATCTCGTCGAGGTATTCGGCGTCGTTGATCACGAAGTTGAGCGTCTTGAGGCGTCCGTCGCCACCGGGATACATGAAGTTGACGTGGCGGATGCCGTTTTTGCGGATGTAGGACTTTATGTCCTCTTTTGTGAACTGCGCGCGAGGCTTCTTAAGCGCGTCGACGAGCGCGTTGCACGACATGTCTGTGGTTGCCATACTTGTTTTCCTGTTTTTTGATCCGGGCACCCTTTGGCGCGCGGTGCCGAATATTTTAACAAACTCTTGGCCTGCGAACAAGTACAGACTTTCGTCGGTTCCGCGTTTCTCTCGTTTATCTTTTTTCCCCTTGCGCGGAGGCGCGGAATATGGTAAACTATGCGCCGTTTTCACCGAAAAGAGGAAACACAGAATATGGTAAAGATCAGAATGCGTCGCACCGGTTGCAAGAACCACGCGACATACCGCATCGTGGCGGCGGACGAGCGTTCGCCCCGCGACGGCAAGTTCCTCGAGATCCTCGGCTGGTATGACACCGCCATGAAGGAGGACAACTTCAAGATCGATCTCGAGCGCGTCGACGCCTGGCTCTCGAAGGGCGCCAAGCCGTCCACGACCGTGGCGTCCCTCATCCGCCGCGCGCGCAATCCGCAGCTCAAGCCGCATCACGCGGTGAAGTCGAAGAAGGCCGACGAGAAGAAGGCCTGAGCCGAATCCGAAGAACGGTAACGAATCATGAATCTCATTGACAAGATCAACGCCGAGCAGGCGAAGGCGATCGCGGACAAGAAGTTCCCCGAGTTCCACACGGGCGACGTCGTACGCGTCTCCGTGGAGATCAGGGAGGGCGACAAGACCCGCATCCAGGATTTCGAGGGCAGGGTCTTCGCGATCGACAACGGCCGCGGCAACGCGTCCGGCAACTTCACCGTGTCGCGCGACAGCTACGGCGTGCGCGTCGAGAAGCTCTTCCCGTTCGCCTCGCCGGCGATCAAGAAGATCGTCGTGGTGAAGCACACGCCCACGCGCCGCAGCAAGATATACACCGAGCGCACGTTCTGCAGCCACAAGGCCGTCCGCAAGCTCGTGAAGAAGTAATTATCGCGCAGACATCGCGTGAAAGCCAGAGCGCCGCCCAGACGGGCGGCGCTTTGTTTTTGCGTTTTCGGCTTGCAGGAAACCTCTTTAATATGATATGATACGCATATCGCATGCTGGTAGCCAGGCGCGTTGTCGTTCGGCGCGCAGGAAAAAGGAACGCAGAGATGGTGCGCCAAGCGAAGCTCGGCAGAACTAGCAAATTGAAAGGAATATGCTCGGCAAAGAAAACGACATGCCGATAGGAAGATTGGCTGCGCGGAGGGCGACCGATGCGCAGAAGCCCAGTCCTACAAAGGAATGAGCCAAACGAAAGTGAAGTCTCGTATGTACGCCTCGAAACTCCTAACCGAAAGGTCTCCCGTGGCCAAGCGGGTCATGATAGCGGAAGCCGACAC
>JAEEGL011280150.1_pt1 | contig 32853 bp, 16 predicted proteins | sample 9134231 | NCBI WGS metagenome assembly JAEEGL01 (sample SAMN16246548, study PRJNA631951) | gut metagenome | biome: gut microbiome; feature: rumen; material: fiber-attached | host: Bos | place: Iran: Karaj | collected 2018-10
CCCCTTCCTTCATTTCTACAACAAATTTGTCGTTCCCAATAAGTCTTTTATTGAGTTGGGGCGCGAAGTACCCGTTCGCATGGCATTTGAGCGAGATTTCCCTGGTCAGGTGGGCTACTGGTGGGAACATAACTGTCGCGATGCCGTGAGTGGCAACGTGGTAGATGGAGTGACCTATGGGCTATGTCGCAGATGGTGGGGAAAGATTCTCGTGAAGGACGAAAACGGTAAATCAGAGATAAGAGACGTGGAACTCGATGCTGTGGCTGAGTCTTTGGACCACAAAACAGTATTAATTGGTGAGTGCAAATGGACCACAGGTGAGAATGGACGTTTGCTGACGAACGGCATTAGAAATATTGTTCCATACCTGCCGTTTACGAATGGTAAGAATGTAGTCATCAAACTGTTTACCAAAGTGCTTCCTGATGAAGACCAGGGCAACTCTTTATTGCCTGCTGATGTCCTTCGCATGCTTTGACATAGTCTAGATTGACGGCTCTTTCCCTTTATATAAAGGTGTTTCAAGCTTTACCAAAAGCTCTGATAGACTCTGTTTTCCCAATCTGCCGAGCGCCTTTCACGTATATGCCATCCGTGTTCGTTAAAATTGGAGAAATCATTCCGCCAACTCGAAGCGGTGGTGGAAAATGCCCCACACATGACTGTTGCTGTAGAGGCGGGAGGTGCCGTGAGGGATGAAGAGGGAGCCATGCTCCAGAAGGCGACGGTCGAAGATGTCGTCGTAGGTTTTGGGAAGGCGGGTGCAGCCAATGCGAACGACATTGAGACGGGGACAGTCGCGGAAAGCGCTGGGCCAGATGACCTGAATGCTGGCAGGCAGTGACAGACGGGTCAGCGACTCGCATCCAAGGAAAGCCTGATCACCGATATGGGTGATGGAGTCGTGAAGGATGACTTCGGTGATGTGGCGACAATGGGCAAAAGCCTGACGGGCCAATCCCACCACCAAGTAGCGCTGACCATGAGCATCGGTGACATAACGGGGCACGACAACGGTGCCTACGGTGGTCGTGTCAACGGCAGGGGCTCCATAGGAACCTTGTCCCAGGAACAAATGGTATTCTGGTGCCTTGCGCCATATATAATAAGGGACGCGCACCTCCTTGCCATTGACCGTGACTGTGCCAATGACGCACCACTCCTCATACTTGGCGAGTTCTTCCAAGTTTTGCTGCGCCAGCATGACGGCTGCGTGCAATAAAAGGAATGTAAGGATGACCAGTTGCTTCATACGGAGGTCAAAGGTACGAAGAAGTGAACTAAAAACCAAATTTTTCAGGTAAAAAATGAAAAATACACGCATAGAGTCGATGATTTCTGAAAAAAAGAAGTATCTTTGCACATGGTAAGCAAACAGACTCAGCGAAACAGACTCTGCATGGCATATCTCTCAAAAAACGACAACGACTCCTCCTGCTTCCTGCCTGGCGGCTGCTTTGAGGGCATTGAGCGACAGTTCACCGAAATACAGGAACTGGGCGCTCAGGGTTTTACACGCTTGCTGCGCGCCAAGCGCTACGGGCGGTGGTATGTGCTCAAGACGCTGAGTGAGGACGTGGCAGGGCAGAGCACCTATGTGACCGTTCTGCGCAAGGAACTGGAAGTGCTCATGCAGATGCAGCATCCAAACGTGGTGCAGACCATCGGCATGGAAGAGGTGGAGGGCGTAGGCCCAGCCATCGTGATGGAGTGGATTGACGGTGAGACGCTGGAGCAGCAGCTGCCCACAATCGGAAACCTGCCGATAGAGCAGCGGCGGCGCATGGCCGACGAGCTGTGTGAGGCGCTGGCCTATGTTCATTCGCTGGGCATCGTGCATCGCGACCTGAAGCCTGAGAACATCATGGTGACGCGCAATGGCAACCGCATCAAGCTGATAGACTTCGGCATGGCCGACACCGACCAGCATGCCGTGCTGAAGCAGCCGGCCGGCACCGTGAGCTACATGTCGCCCGAACAGGCACAGCAGTCTCAGCCCGACGTGCGCAACGACATCTATTCGCTGGGACTCGTCTTGCAGGATTTGCAACTGGGCAAGGCTTACAAGAAGGTGATCGACCGCTGTCTGCTTCCCATAGACCGTCGCTATCAGCGCATGGAGGAGGTAAAGGCCGGCATCAGCCGAGTGAAGAGTCGGCGCAAGACACTACTCCCTTGGGTAACAGGCCTGCTGCTGGTGTCGATGCTCGTCATCATCGCATTGCTGGCGTGGCGCCTACATACGGTGAACGGAATACTGAACCGACCGGAGGAGGCAAGGGCACAAGCCTTGGAAGCCCTACACCAGAAGATGAAGGAGAGTGGGGTGGCGGAACATATCGATACGCTCTCGCGATGGGAATGGCACTACCCGGACCTGAATGATCGCATCATGGGTGTCTGCCAGTACATTTATGAATATACTGACAGTCTGTCGGCAGCATTCAATCAATATGAGTGTGACCAGATCATGGAAATGATGCTCGATGATTTCCAGCAGTGGAACGAGCGTATCCAAAATCGTATAGTACCAATACATCACATTAGTGAAGATGAGAAGAAACGAAATGATAGTACGCCTCTGTGAGGCTGTGGAGAAACTCGTAGGCTGCAAGATGACGACCCCTAGCAACTTTGAGATGCTGAGAAACCGCATCATCGAGTGGCAGAACGTGGCCATCAGCGTTTCTACGCTGAAGCGCATCTGGGGTTATGCAGGACAGACCACCGAGCCTCGCGTCATCATGCTTGACACGCTGGCCCGCTTGGTGGGATATAAGGACTTTGACGCTTTCTGTCAGGGGCAGGCTCGTGGGGCAGAGGTAGAGAGCCAGCTGTTTCTTTCCGGCACCATCAATGCTGATCAATTGGAGCCCGGCACGAACCTGCACCTGTCGTGGCAGCCCGACCGCGTGTGCATCGTGGAGCATCAGGGCGGCGGCGTGTTCCGTGTAGTCAAGGCTGAGAATACGAAATTGCAGGAGAACGACACCTTCGAGTGTCACCTCTTCATTAATCACGAACCGCTCTATATCGACCGTCTGTGTCGCGGTTCGCTACCGCCCGTGAGCTATGTGGCAGGTCGCCAGAATGGTGTGACCGTGCGGATCATAGAAAAATAAGTTTTTCCTTTTGCATTTTCCTCGACTTTTCGAACTTTGACCTTCGGTCTAAGGTTCTTTTAGTCGCTTTCAGCTTTGTAAAAGCGGCAAAGCCGAGCGCTCACGCTCGAAAAAACTCAAATTTCATTTGGTTTTTTGCTCGCTTAATCGTACCTCTGACCTTCGGTCGAAGGTGCTTTCGTTCGGAAATGAAAAGAAACCGTGGTTTTTCTTTTGCATTTCGCTCACTTATTCGTACCTTTGCACCCGAAATAACAAATTAGACTAAACAATTATGTGTGGAATTGTAGGTTATATAGGTAAAAAGGAGGCTTATCCCATCCTTATTAAGGGCCTTCGTAGGCTGGAGTATCGTGGTTACGACTCAGCAGGTGTGGCATTGATCAACGCTGGTAGCGAGTTGAATGTCTATAAGGCGAAGGGCAAGGTTGACAATCTGACAGAATATTGTGCTGACAAGGATGTGACGGGTTGCATAGGTATCGCACACACACGCTGGGCCACTCATGGCGAGCCTTCGGCACGCAATGCACACCCTCACTATTCCCAGAGCCACAATCTGGCTATTATCCACAATGGCATCATTGAGAATTATGCTGACATCAAGGCCAAGCTGGTGAAGAAAGGCGTTGAGTTCAAAAGCGACACCGACACGGAAGTGCTGGTGCAGCTGGTGGAATATATCATGGTCAAGAAGAAGGTATCGCTGCTGGAGGCTGTGCAGGTGGCACTCTATCAGGTGATCGGTGCCTACGCTATCGCCATTGTCGATAAGCGTGATCCAAAGCAGATCATTGCTGCCCGCAAGCAGAGCCCGCTGGTGGTGGGTATCGGCCAAGATGAGTTCTTCTTGGGTTCTGATGCCAGCCCGATTATTGAATATACCGACAAGGTGGTGTATCTCGAGGATGGTATGATTGCCGTCATTCGTCTGGGCGAGGAGCTGAAGGTCATGAGCATCCTGGGCGAGGAGCAGGAACTGAAAGTGAAGAAGGTCGATATAGACCTGGGACAAATCGAGAAGGGCGGCTATGAGCACTTCATGCTGAAGGAGATTTTCGAGCAGCCTGAATGTCTGACCAACTGCATGCGAGGCAGAATCAATGTTGAGGCCGACCATGTGACGCTCTCAGCGCTGATTGACTATCGCAGACAGTTGCTGGATGCCAAGCGAATCGTGATTGTGGCCTGCGGCACCTCCTGGCATGCCGGTCTCATCGGCAAGCAGCTCATTGAGTCGTTCTGTCGCATCCCCTGCGAAGTGGAGTATGCCTCAGAGTTCCGCTATCGGAAACCTGTAGTAGGCAAGGGCGATGTGGTCATTGCCATCAGTCAGAGCGGTGAGACGGCCGACACGCTGGCCGCTATCCAACTGGCCAAGCAGAAGGGTGCCTTCATCTACGGCATCTGCAACGCCATCGGTTCCAGCATTCCACGTGCCACAGACACGGGTACCTATATCCATGTGGGACCTGAGATCGGTGTGGCTTCTACGAAGGCCTTCACGGGTCAGGTGACGGTGCTGACGATGTTTGCGCTGGCACTTGGCGAGGCCAAGGGTACGATCAATCGCGACGAGTATCTGCAGGTGGTCAACGGTTTGAGCCGCATTCCTCAGACCATTGAAGAGGTGCTGAAGACCAATGAGAAGGTGAGAGACTTGGCACGCACCTTCACCTATGCCCACAACTTCCTCTATCTGGGACGCGGCTTCTCTTATCCCGTGGCTCTTGAGGGAGCATTGAAACTGAAGGAAATTTCCTATATCCATGCTGAGGGCTATCCTGCTGCTGAGATGAAGCACGGACCTATCGCCCTGATTGACAGCGACATGCCTGTGGTAGTCATTGCTACTCACAATGCTATGTATGAGAAGGTGCTTTCGAACATTCAGGAGATCAAGGCCCGTCAGGGGCGCGTGATTGCACTGGTTTCGAAAGGCGACAGCACCATCGCGAAGATTGCCGACGAGGTGATTGAACTGCCCGATGTGATGGAGTGTCTTGAACCGTTGGTGGCTACCATTCCCTTGCAGTTGCTGGCCTATCATGTGGCTGTCTGCAAGGGCAAGAATGTGGATCAGCCTCGTAACCTGGCAAAGTCGGTCACGGTGGAATAAGCAAAATAAACGTCAATGTTTGATGTTGCGCGGATGATGCTGAAGTACAGCATCGCGCAACGCCTGACGGGAGAGGTGGGTGTAGATCTCGGTGGTACCAATCGATTCATGGCCAAGAAGGGCCTGAATGACACGGAGATCTGCCCCTCCCTCTAAGAGGGCGGTGGCAAAGGAATGACGCAGCGTGTGGGGCGAGATGACCTTCTGGATGCCCGCCTCCTCGGCCTGCTGCTTGAGCATGATGAGAATCATGGTGCGCGTCAAATGGGCACCACGACGATTGAGAAACACATAGTCTTCTTCACCTTTCTTGATTTTGAGCTGTTGGCGACAGGCGAACCAGTCGGAGAGCTCGTCAAGCGCCACAGGCGAGATGGGCACCAGCCGTTCCTTGGAGCCTTTGCCCATGACACGCACATACTGCTCCTCGACATAGAGCTGCGAGAGCTTGAGGTTGACCAACTCAGAGACACGCAGGCCGCAGGAGAAAAGCACCTCGATGATGGCACGGTTGCGATGGCCTTCAGGTTTCGACACATCGACAGAGGCTTTGAGCCGATCGACTTCCTGCGGCGTGAGAAATTCTGGCAGATGTTCGCCTAACTGAGGCGACTCCAGCAGTTCGGTGGGGTCTTGGTCTATATAGCCGTCGAGCAACAGGAATCGATAGAACGAGCGCACGCCGCTAAGAATGCGACATTGCGAACGGGGACCGATGCCGATGTCGTGGAGTCCAGCAGCGAAGTCCTGTAGGTCGGAGAGTTCAACTGTTAAGGGATCCTTGTCTTCAGAACGGAGATAGTCGAGCAACTTCTCGACGTCGCGCATGTAGCCGTCGAGCGTGTTGGGCGATGCCCCACGCTCCAGCTTCAGGTAGCGGCGATAGCCGTCGATCATTTTCTTCTCCATTAATGGCAGAGCTTGCAGCCGGCACACTTGTTCAGTTCGCCACGGAAGCGCTTCTCGACCAGATAGTGCAGGCGGTCGCGCAGGGGAACAAGGGTAATCTGGTCGATGACCTCATTGATGAACGCCAGCTGCAATAGCGTGCGGGCTTCTTTTTCAGGGATGCCACGCTGCCGCATATAGAAGAGGGCCGCATCGTTGAGCTGACCTACAGTAGAGCCGTGGGCACACTTCACATCGTCGGCATAGATCTCCAGCATGGGCTGTGTGTACATGTGGGCTTCGCGCGTAGTGGTCAGATTCTGATTGGTCATCTGCGAAGAGGTCTTCTGAGCACCTTGCGCTACATAGACACGACCGGCAAAGGCACCCGTGGCCTGCTCGTCGAGCACATATTTATATAGTTCGCGCGAAGTGCAATGGGCAGCCTGATGGACGACGAGCGTGTTGTTATCAACATGCTGCTGCTTGTCGGCAATGACACAACCGCTCAACTGGCACTCGGCACCCTCGCCAGCCAACGTGAGGTCGAGCTTGTTGCGCGTGGTGCCGTTGTGCAGGGTGATGATGTTGTGCTTCACGTGGCTGTTGCGCTCCTGACGGATATAGACATTGCTCAGACGCACGTTGCGGGCATGGGTCTCCTCCATGCAGTAGAGTTCCACCTTGGCATTCTCGCCTGCAAAGACCTCGATGACCTGGGTGGTGAGAAACTCGCGGTCGTCGGCTGTGTGGTCACAGAACAGGAGCTTGATCTCTGCCCCTTCCTCGGCCACGATGAGCACGCGACGGTTAACCATCAGGTTGACATCGCTCCTCAGGATATTGATTACCTGCACGGTCTTTTCCACGATGACACCCTTCGGCACATAGACCAGCAGACCGTCCTGTGCCAGCATGGTGTTGAGATCGGTGATGGCATCGCCCTCATTGGCAGCCAATTGGTTGTAATAGGCGGCCACGGCCTCAGCATGCTTTGAGAGCGAATCGATGATGACGCCATCGGCCACTGGCTTGGGCTGTACCTTCTCGTAGAAACTGTCGTTGATCAGGAAATAAAGGGCGGTGGAGAGGTTGGGCACATCGCATTTGAAGGCCTCGAAGGGATCGACGGGTATGGGCAGCCGCTTCAGGTTGAGCCCATAGTCAGGTGCCATCAGCTTCTGGATGTCTGTGTATTTATAGCGTTCCACCTTCATGGAGGGGAAGCCGTTCTTTGAGAAGCGCTCAAAGGCGGCATCACGCTGGGCGTTCATGACCTCGCTACTGTGGTCACAGATCAGCTGGCGACACTCACGGTAGAGATCCAGATACTGCTGTTCGCTATTAGCATGATTCATCATAATTACTAATTGCTAATTACTAATTGCTAATTCTTGCTTTGGCAAGCGAGCAAAGCTCGAGTCCTAATTACTCATTACTAATTTCCGTCTTGATCCAGTCGTAGCCACGCTCCTGTATCTGCTGTGCCAACTCTGGGCCGGCAGTCTTGACGATGCGACCCTGATAGAGCACATGCACCACGTCAGGGCGAATCATGTCGAGCAGACGGTCGTAGTGGGTGATGACGATGCACGACGTCTCAGGCGTCTTGAGCATGTTCACACCCTCGGCCACGATGCGCATGGCATCGACATCAAGGCCGGAGTCGGTTTCGTCGAGAATGGAGAGCTTCGGTTCGAGCATCGCCATCTGGAAAATCTCGTTGCGCTTCTTCTCGCCGCCGCTGAAGCCTTCGTTCACAGAGCGATTGGCCAGTTTGTTGTCGAGCTGCACAATCTTCTGCTTCTCGCGCATCAGCTTTAGGAACTCGTTGGCCTTCAGTTCTGGCAGTCCCTGATATTTGCGCTTCTCGTTGACAGCAGCCTTTAGAAACTGACTCATGGCTACGCCAGGAATCTCAACAGGATACTGGAACGAGAGGAACAGACCCTCATGGGCACGGTCTTCAGGCTTCATCTCCAAGAGATTCTTGCCGTTGAACCAAGCCTCACCCTCAGTCACCTCATAGAGCGGATTACCCACGAGCACAGCTGAGAGCGTTGACTTACCTGAACCGTTCGGTCCCATAATGGCATGGGTCTCGCCATCCTTGATGGTGAGATTGATGCCTCGCAAGATTTCCTTATCGCCTATTTTGGCGTGCAGATTACGTACTTCTAACATACTTATTATTTATAATTTCGTGCAAAGGTACAACTTTTTCATGAAACATGCGGCTTGTTGCTGAAAAAATCGTAACTTTGCAGGCGCAAATCAAAGAAACAAGCTCAATAAAAACAACTTAAAAACTAACAAAACATGCAAAGACTACTACTTGCACTTTCATTTATCATTTCTCATCAATCATTTAGCAGCATAGCTGCGCAGACACCTGCTTTCCCTGGTGCAGAAGGACACGGACGATACGCCACAGGCGGCAGAGGCGGCGAGGTGTATCATGTGAAGAACCTGAACGACTCAGGCACAGGCTCGCTGCGCGATGCCGTGAGCAAGAAGGGACGCACCGTGGTCTTCGACGTCAGCGGCGTCATTGCCCTGAAGAGCGACCTCACCTTCAAGGACAATATCACCATTGCCGGACAGACGGCTCCGTACCCTGGCATCACCGTGCGCTACTACACCATCCGTCCAGGAGCGAATAACATCATCCGCTTCATCCGCTTCCGCAGAGGACAGGAGAAAGATGTGAACGACGGCGCTGATGCCCTGTGGCAGCGAGAGAAAAACAATATCATCCTGGATCATTGCTCGTTCTCGTGGTCTATCGACGAGATTGCCTCGTTCTATGACAACAATAATTTCACCATGCAGTGGTGTACCTTGGGCGAGAGCCTGAACAATGCCGGACACGACAAGGGTGCCCACGGCTATGGCGGTATCTGGGGCGGTAAGCTGGCCTCGTTCCATCATAACATGATCCTCCATGTGAACAATCGTTCGCCCCGTTTCAACGGTGCCCGCTACAACTGGGGAGGGTACACGTCGAACAAGTTCTATAACGACTACCAATGGCAGAATGCATTGCAGGCAGAGAATGTGGATTTCCGTAACTGCGTGATCTACAACACTGACGGTTGCTATGGCGGCCCTGGCGGTGGACAGATCAACATGGTGAACAATTATTACAAGAGTGGCCCGGCCGCCACTGTGACTCATCTGACGCAGGTGACCGTGGCTGCCAGCGGCAATGCAGGCAACGACCAGACCTTCTGGGGTATGACCAGCCGCTACTATGTGGAGGGTAACACTATCGACGGGAATGCTGCCAGCTGGGAAAAGATCATCTATGATGACGGCACGCTCGTCAAGGATGGCGACCACTATACGCCCGACCCCAATCACTATTATGGCACAAAGGTGGACTATCTGACACAGGGCGGAAAAGACTATGTGCGCATCCGCATGGACAAGGACGAAGCTGCTCCCACGGGAGAGGTGACCACTCACACGGCAGCCAATGCTTTTGAGAAGGTACTGGCCTATGGCGGCGCTTCGCTCTATCGCGACACCGTTGATGCCCGTTACATGAAGGAAGCTCGCACGGGTACCGCTACCTACAAAGGTTCTGTCACTAAGAAATTCGGTCGCATAGACAAGGTGAGCGACGTGGAAGGTTACACCGAGGAAAATTTCCCCAGCGAGAAGCGTCCTGTATTAGGATGGGATGATGACGGCGACGGCATGCCCAACGACTGGGAGCTGGCCAATGGACTGAATCCCAAAAGCTCGTCGGACGTCAAGACCTATACACTTGACTCAGAGAAGAAATGGTACACGAACCTGGAGGTTTATCTGAACTCTGTGGTAGAGCACATCATGAAGGCTGAGAATGCCGATGCAGAGACAGCGGTGGAAGAGTACTATCCCGTATATAACTCACCGACGGCCATCAACGACCGTCTCGCCCCGTCTGCCGTGGTATCCGTAGAATACTACAACCTGCAGGGGCAGCGCATCGCCAAGCCCTGTTCTGGTGCCTGCATCCAGACCTTTCGCTACGCTGACGGCAGTCGGCAGTCGCGAAAAATAGTGGCTTCGCAAAAATAATTGGTAAATCATTACCATTATTCAGAAGAAATTCGTATTTTTGCAATCAAAATTCATTTATAACATTAACTAATAACTAAAACGTTTATGAAGTACAAATTACTAAAGTACTCCCTGCTGAGCCTGCTTGTCATGCTCTGTGGGAATGTGTTTGCACAAACAAGTTGGCGTGACTTTGCTGTACAGCTGACTAAGACAGACATCTTTAACACAAGTGTCAATAACTTCGGCGTAAAAGTTGCTGATGACGGGACTTATACCGCCACGGCAGCAGACGATGCTACTGCTACCTTCACAGTTAGCTCTGCCCGTTGGAATGATAGTCAGCATGGTTGGGTGAACTGCGTATTCACGGTGCCCGTACAGGGAGCCGTGAAGATAGAACTGGGCGACTGCCAGTATGGTGGTCAGAATGGAACGATTACCGATGCTGCAGGCAAAACTGTAGAGATCAAGGCTAACGCTACGAAGAAATGCTGGAGTGCCAATGCTCCTCATGAAAACGTGGTGGTTGCCTATTATGCAGGCACTGAGCCTACGACGCTCACTATTACCTACAACGGCTACTGCCCGTTCATCGCTGTGACGGCTATTGACCCGTCGGAGATTCCGAGCGAGGCTACGCTTACTTTTGACATCGCCAATGCTGGTGCAGAGGGCGTAGCTCCCGTTGCAAAAAAAGTGGGAATCGGGGAAAAGGTGAAAATTCCGGCTAATACGACCCTCTTCGTTGAGGGTAAGACCCTGACAGCATGGACAGATGGAACCGCTCAGTATAAGGCTGGCGACGAGGTAACCGTCAGCGCAGATATGACACTGACTCCCGTATTCACCGAAAATGCGGTGACATTTGCTGACCGTACGGCTGAAACCACGCTCGTCTGGCAGTTTGGCGAGGGCAACGGGGCCGGTACGCTCAACGCCCAGGGAAGCACTACGATTCTGGTCACTCAGGCTACTATCGGCGAGAACGTCATCGACGTGAAGATGATTATCGACGCCACCAACGGCAAAATCAACAACGTAGGTCGTGGCGACGAGTGGGCACAATGCAATGACGGCACAATCCTCACCATTCCTGCCTATAAGGGCACAGCCGTTTCATTCCATTCTTACAACGACGCTACTGGCACGACTATCGGTGGTGCTGAAGCTACCGATAAGGCTGCTACCTACGAGGGTTCTGCCGAGACACTTGATATCGTGGCAAAGGGCATCGGCTACATCTCGAATGTGACTGCCGTCTATCCTGTTCCTGCAGCCGAAGAAGAGAAGTTCATTGACATTAAGGCCGACTTCACCAATGGCTCGTTCTTCACTTCTGAAGATACCAACGTGACCACCGCTGGTCTGAAGATGAATGCCGACGGCACGTTTACCCGCGTAGCTGCCGATGACGCAACTGCTAATGCCATTATCACAGGTAAGTACCACAGCAATGAGCACGGCATTTCGAACTTTTCGGCTACCGTCAAGGTGCTGGGCACGGTTAAGGTATCAATGGGTACTTGCGCATGGGGCGGCGACGTCACAGTGAAGGACGCTACGGGTGCTACCGTTGCAACGTTCAACACCAACACAGGCGCTTGCTATCACAATGACAAGGAGGCTAACATCGTCTCTGCTTTCTATAAGGTGAATGAGCCGACTACACTGACCATCAGCGGTGGTAGCTACACACCGTACTTCGCCGTTGAGGCTGTTAGCCCCGAGCAGATTCCTAACGATGTGAAGTTCGTATATGATATCGCTAACGCTGGTGCTGAGGGCATTGCTCCCGAGGCTGAGATCGTGGCTATCGGTAAGGACTATACGATACCTGCCAACTATACGCTTTACAAGGAAGGTTATACACTGTACGGTTGGACTGACGGCGAGAGCACATACGCTCCTGGCTCTACTATTAAGGCTCCAGAAGCTGAGGTAATCACACTAACCCCAGTATTCACTGAGAACGTTAAGAATCTGGCTGACCGCACAGAGCCTGTCACCTTGAAGTTCAACTTCCGTCGTGACCAAGGTGCTCCCACGGTTGCCTTCCAAAACGCAACTGGCATTTGGGTAGCCCAGGCTAATTTCAATGGCACCATCATCGATGTGAAGGCCGACTTCGACACCAACAACGGAGGTAAGTTTGCCAACGGCAACTGGAATGACTGGGCTCAGCTCAACGGCGGCACCAAGTTCACCGTACCTTCTTGCAAGGGTGCCACCATCTCGTTGGAAGCTTACGGTGATATCACCACCACCACTATCGACGGTCAGACCGACTACACACAGGGCAAGACCATCAGCTACACCGTTGCTGGCGCTGCTGAGAACGTGGATGTGGTGATTGGCGACGGTTCGTACTATCGTTACATCCAAGTGGTTCTGCCCGTCGTGCAGCAGCAGGGCGGCGGCGAGAGCTACGAAAACGTAGCTGCCAAGGTAGTATGGCCCATGACTGATGCCAGCAACATGGCCACCAACACCGTAGAACCTGACGGTGTGTTCAGCACCGTTGCAGCCAACACAGGCGACATCACCCTGAACGGCACCGGCACTGGCCAGGCAACCTATCCTGACGGAAGCGCCGTTACCTTCGTGAAGCTCCGTCCTGCCGGCTCAACGACTACCGTAGAATGGGCTGTGAAGCCTGCATCAGGCCTCACCTTCACCCCAACGAAAATCAGCGCCTATATCATCCGTTTCGGCACCGATGCCGAGAATGGTATCACCATCACGGCCAAGGCTGGCAACGGCGAGACTGTCACTCTGGGCAACTTCACTGCTCCGCGCAACAACAAGACACAGGCTGAAGACAAGTTCGGCAAGAGCAGCAACTACACCAACCAGTTCGTCATCGAGCTGACCGCTGAGCAGCAGGCCGCCCTGGCATCTGCCGATGGCCTTTCTATCTTCGGAACCGTGGGCGTAGCAGCCAACAAGGACGGCGGTTATGCTGAAATGACGGTCGAAGGTCTGATCAACGGACAGGCCGCTCATGTCGAGAAGTACACGCTGACTACGGATGTTGCACCCCAAGAGGCCGGCAGCGTTAGTGTCTATCCCGTGGCTGACCAGTACGAGGCTGGCAGTGAAGTGACGCTGACCGCTACGGAGAACTTCGGCTATGACTTCGTGAACTGGACTGACGCTGAGGGCACGGAACTCTCTACCGAAGCTAAGTTCAAGTACACCGTGAACAGCAATGCTGTACTGACAGCCAACTTCAAGCAGGTGGACACCTACGAATTGGCACTGACAGTTGACGGTACCAACGACTATATGGTGACGGTGAATCCCGCTCCCACTGTAGTTGACGGAAAGAACATGTACGAGGAAGGTACGGCTGTGCAGCTGACCGCTAATCAGTATGAGGGTTTGGTGACCTTCACGAACTGGAGTGATGGCGAGACAGGCAGCTCGAAGACGATCTCAATAAACGAGAATGTCACTCTGACAGCCTACTATGCTCAGGCAGACATCATTGCCGGTTGGGACTTCTACAAGAAGGGCGGTGATGGTCGCAAGGCTGACTTCTTTGCACAGGACAATGACGCAGACGCTCTGAGTCTGGTGAACACCGAAAGCGGAGAGACCAGCGGCTGGCTCGACAAGAGCACCGAGGCCGCTGGTGGCTATGAGAGCTTCAAGGGCGCTGCCGTGAACTGGCGCACGGGTGCCAGCAATGGTGATGTGGGTAACTGGCACTGGCAGACCAAGATCAATGCTGAGGCCTTCACTGACATCAACGTGCAGTTCCAGATGCTCTACAACTACAATGCTTATCAGAAGTACAACGTTGAGTTCTCTATCGACGGCGAGAGCTGGACGAATGCCGGTAGCATCACGATGAGCGGTGCCAAGGCTGAGGCTGCCTTCAGCGGCAAACTGCCTGAGGCTGCCAACAACCAGAAGGATCTCTACATCCGCATGATTGCTGATAAGGCCTCGAGTGTTGACGGCACTGCATCGGCTAACGACGGTAACACACTGGCTATGTTCTTCATCACTGGCACACCGAAACTCGTCAACGACGGTGTGGCTCCCGTGCTCGTTTCTACGGTTCCTGCCGACGGTGCTACCGGTGTCTCTGCAACGGGCAAAATCGTGCTTACCTTCGACGAGCGTGTAAAGATTGCTGAAGGTGCTAAGGGAATGATGGCTGTTAATAACGGAATGGCCGGTGCATGGCAGGTTGAACCTACGGTCTCGGGTAAGACGATTACTTTCGAGTACAAGGGGTTGGAGTATGCCACATCCTATACGTTCTCTCTCGCAGCTAACAGCGTTGGAGACTTGACGGACAACATGCTTGCTGAGAACATCACCCTGTCATTCACTACGATGGAGCGTCCCGCCGTCCAGAAAGGAACCTTTGACGAAGTGGTTGGAAATGTTGACGAGCTGATGGCTGCCATTGCCAAGGCTGAGGCTCGCAGTGACAAGAACGTTCGCTTCCGTATCTTCGTGAAGAACGGTTCTTATACCATTCCTCTCTCTTCGACCATGAAGACCGTGAATGGCTATGAAGTACCTGAATGTATCACCTTTATCAAGTCTGGTAATATCTCGCTCATCGGTGAGAGCCGCGACGGTGTCATCATCACCAACGGTATCGACAAAAACGAGACCTTTGCCGGACAGTACGGCACCACCAGCAAATACGATGGTATCGGCAACAGTGACGTGTTCCAGATCTCGGGCAGCGACTACTACTTCCAGGATCTGACCATTGAGAGTGGTATGGACGATGCTACGGGTCGTGACCTCGCTGTTCAGGACAAAGCTACGCGTACCATATATAAGAATACGGGTCTGCGTGGATTCCAGGACACTTGGACTTCGAACAACGACTATGGCCTCTACTACTTCGAAGGTGGTTATGTGCGTGGTCGCACCGACTACATGTGTGGTAAAGGCGATGCCTTCTTCAATGGCGTAGAACTGCGTCAGGTGGCAGGTGGCTATGCTGCCGTTCCCTCGAAGTCAATCAAGTATGGCTTCGTCTATAAAGACTGTGTGATCAACGGTGAGGATGCCGTAGTGAACTATGCTACTCAGGAGAAGCGCACGGCCAAGCAAGCCGACGGCAACTACACCCTCGGTCGTCCTTGGGGTCAGGGCACGCCTATCGCCCTCTTCATCGACACGAAGATGAATGTTGTTCCCTCGGCCATTGGCTGGAATGAGATGAGCAATGGCTGGCCCAAGCGCTTTGCCGAATATAACTCGATGACCTCGACAGGTACACAGATTGACCTCAATGGTCGTAAGAAGACCTTCGGTGAGGGACATGCCAACAATCCTGTGCTTACCGCTGAGGAGGCATTGGAAGCTGGCGACCTGCATAACATGTTTGGCGAATGGGATCCTACATTGCTTACAGAGCAGGCTCCTGCTCCGAAGAACGTTGTACTCAGCGGCAATACACTGACATGGGACAACAGCGACTATGCCTTCTGTTGGGCTATCGTGAAAGACGGAAACGTGATTGCCTTCACCACTGAGCCAACTTATACCGTTGATGATGCTACGGTAGAATGGTCAGTCCGTGCTGCTAACGAGATGGGTGGACTTGGCGAGGCTGTTGTCGCTGTTAGCGGGTCCGAAGATGCTTTGAACGTTGCTTTGAACGTTGAGCGCTATCCCGGTATGGGCTACGGCGTAACGGAAGCTACCGTTGATTTCACCGAGGCTAAGGCTTATTTGGGTGTAGAGGAGATTACCACCGACATGCTCAGCATCGTGAACCCTGATGGTAACACGATCAGCGATTATGCTCCTTACGACGGCTGGTTCAACGGCGAAGGCGTTGCCGAGGCATGGGGTAATAACACCAAGATTAACGTGAAGTTCTTCCAGGCTATCCCCAATGGCACGTTCACAATCTGCGACATGAACGGTGCCGACGAGGTGGGCAAGACCTATAGCGTGAAGTGGCAACTTCAGACCAACGACAAGAAGGTGATCTACACCATCAATGTCACATTCGTAGAGAAGCCTGCTCCCACGATCACGTTTGCAGACCTCAACAAGGTTGACGAGAAGACCGTTGTTTTGACTTCTGAGTTTGGTAAGTGCTATGAAGGTCTTACTTCTGACGTCGATGTTGCTGCAATTCTTACTAAGTTAGGTGTCGCATCGCTGAACGATGTAACGATCTATGCGGTTCAGTCCGACGGTTCGCTCGACGACAACTATAAGCTCGGTACCACCGACGGTTGGCGTAACGCTGCCGGCGACTGGCAGAATTGGGGCGACGATGCTTATTTCTATGTGAAAGCCGACTTTACCCTTGAGGCTGCACAGATCTACGAGGTTGGTGGCATGGAAGGAAAGAATACTGCCGCTGAAGCAGAGAATCCCGTTACTTACACCGCCACTTATGCATTCGTAAAGACTGGCTCTACCGATGCAGTCGTGTTGAAGGTGACCCTCACCTACGTCGTTCCCACTGGCATCAAGACCGTCAACGCAGACATGGCCGGCAAGACCATCTACAACCTGCGCGGTCAGAAGGTGGAGAAGCTCCAGAAGGGGGTCAACATCGTGAACGGAAAGAAGATCGTGAAATAGACATCGTTTGAGGTCGCTAAGCACCTCACACGTACCTCTATTAATATTTGAGAGGATGGCGCGGAAGACTGCGCCATCCTTTGTTTTGGGCGCTTTACGAAAACGTTTTCAGTAAATATTCTCAAAAAATAGGGTATTTTGTTTTATTATCTGCATTTTTTTATTAATTTTGCATCGAAATTGTGCAATTGTGCAAACTTTTGTGCAAATAACTACAAAACGTAAACAAATCAATAAAGTACTAACAAAAACAAAAGAACAAAGTATGAAAGACGCAATGAGACTATTGTGTAAACTTTGCCTCTTAGCTGTGTTTTGTGTGTTGGCACCTCCAGAAGTGCTGGCACAGGTCACTGCCAAGGGTCAGGTTCTGGACTCAACGGGTGAACCCGTGATTGGTGCTACCGTCGTGGAGAAAGGCAATGCCAAGAACGCGGCTGTCACCGACTTCGACGGTAACTTCACGCTGAAGACACAGAAGAGCAAGACCATCGTCATCTCTTATGTGGGTATGAAGCCCAAGGAAGTAAGTGCCAGTGGCGACATGAAGGTGACACTTGAAGACGACAACGCCATGCTCGAAGACGTGGTGGTCGTGGGTTACACCAGCAAGGCGCGTAAGGACCTGACCGGCTCAGTAGGTTCTATCTCAGGAAAGAAACTGGAAATGGTGCCCGTGACTTCGGCTGCCGTTGCTCTGCAAGGTAAGATTTCCGGTGTGCAGGTAACCACGGTCGATGGTCAGCCAGGTGCAGATGTGAACATCCGCGTTCGTGGCGGCACCTCAGTGACGCAGGAAAACAAGCCTCTTTTCATTGTCGATGGTTTCCAAGTTGACAATATCAATGATATTCCTCCTTCGGACATTGCGTCAATCGACGTGCTGAAAGATGCCTCCCTGACTGCCATCTATGGTGCTAAGGGTGGTAACGGCGTTGTGGTGGTGACGACGAAGAGTGCTCAGGCAGGTAGCGTGAAGGTTAGCTTCAACGGCAACCTCAGCATCAGCCACCTCTCGAAGAAGCTCGACCTGATGGATGCCCGTCAGTTTGCTGAGTATCAGTTCCAGTATCACGGCGCACAGGGCTATGGCAACAGCCAGACCAAGTTCTTCAAGGGTAACTCCGGTAACACCCACGACCTGGATATGTATGCCACTCTGCACACCTATGACTGGAAGGATGAGGTGATGGGTGAGACGCCTGTCAACTACTCGGCCAACGTGACCATCGGTGGCGGCTCTGACAAGGTGAAGTTCAATATCTCGCTCACCCAGAGTGAGGATAAGGGTATCATCCTCGGCTCAGGTGTCCGTCGTACCAACCTGAACGTCAAGACCGACGTGCAGATTACCAAGAACCTGAAGATGCAGTTCAACCCCAAGTTCACTTTCCGTCGTGATGAAGGTGCGGGTGGTGACAACGTGGGTACAGGTGGTATCATCGATGTGCTGCGCTATCGTCCTACCAACGGTATGCGTGAATATGGCTATGTGGATCCTTCCTATGCCGACCCCGACGTGGAGGAACTCTTCAATATGACCAATCCTAAGAGCGATATCTCTATCAACCAGCTGAAGAAGCATTCCTATACCTATACGAACGGACTGGCCTTCGATTGGAAGCCCATTAAGGGTCTGACACTCCGCACGGAGGGAACCATCGGTTTGCAGTGGACGGACAATAGCCGCTTCTACGGAGCACTGACTAAGAAGGGTATCCAGAATAAAACCCAGCCACTGGCCGAGATTACCAACACCAGCAGGTTGAGTTATGTATGGACCAATACGGCAAACTACAGCCTGACGTTGAAGGAAGACCACAACCTGTCTTTCCTGCTCGGTCAGGAGATCAACCACTCGCAGCGTCGTACCAATTTCATGGCAAACCGCTATTTCCCCCGTTCGTTCACCGCACAGGAAGCATGGGACAACATGGGATTCGGTACTCCTTATCAGTCCACTACGAGTCTCTCTACGGCTGACCGCACCGCTTCTTTCTTCGGACAGGCCAGCTATAATTTCCAGCATAAGTATCTGCTTTCGGCTACTTTCCGCGCTGACGGTAGCACCAAGTTCGCTCCTGGCAACCAGTGGGGCTACTTCCCCTCTATCTCTGGTGCTTGGGTGATGTCTGAGGAGCCGTTCATGAAGAACATCAAGTGGATTACCCAGTTGAAGATCCGCGCTGCCTACGGTCTGGCAGGTAACAACCGCATCAGCGACGATATGTGGCGCGTGCTCTACAAGATTAACTCTGAGGGCGGCCCTGGTTTTGGTGAGACAACTGAGTTAGGTGCCCAGTACTATGGCAACAACGGCGGCAATAGCTTTACCAACCGTGACATCAAGTGGGAGACCACCATCACCCGTAACTTGGCTGCCGACATCCAGCTGTTCAACGGCCGACTGACCATCACGCCTGAGTTCTATTGGAACACGACGCGCGACCTGCTTTACAAGAGCGACCTGCCCTCAGTGATCGGTTATACCACACAGATGCAGAACATCGGTCAGGTGACCAACAAGGGTATTGAACTCTCTATCAGCGGTGACATTCTTCAGGGCAAGGACTTTGTCCTTTCCGGTAGCTTCACCTTCGGTCACAACAAGATGAAGATTGACAAGCTGAATGGTACCGATCAAGTGATCTGGGATCAGAACGACCGTTGGAAGTCCAGCTATAACGACTACTGCCTGAAGGTAGGCGACGAGGTCGGTTTGATCTATGGTTTCGTCTATGATGGCATCTATGGCTTCGACGAGTTCTACTATGACGCTACCAACAGCTATCAGGCCCTGCCTTGGGGTTCGAGCATCGCTGACAACGAGCGCATGGATGTCCAGCCCCGTGAAGATGGCTATGTGACCGTGATCAATGATGTATCATCGACCACCTTCGGTAAGGCCACCCTGCCTGGACGCATTAAGTTCAAGGATCTGGATGGTGACGGACGTATCACCGAGAACGACCGTACTGTGATTGGTAACACCAACCCGAAGTTCCAGGGTGGTTTCGGCTTGAGCGGTCAGTGGAAGGACTTCGACTTCAATGCCAACTTCACCTACATGATTGACTTCGATGTCAACAACGCCACGGCTTACGCCTTGTCATCAGCTATCGACAATAAGAACAAGTTCTACAACGTGCTCTCTGAGTTTGCCGACGGCTGGCAGTACAACGATATGGATGGTAGCATTACTGGCACCGTGGGCGACCAGTACTATATGAACAAGCAGCCGCAGTCAGGTATCGCCTCTGTCGATGCCTATAAGCAGGCGAATGAGGGTAGGGGACTGTGGAACCCGCAGGATGTCACTAAGAACATCACGCACTCCTATTTTATTGAGGACGGTTCGTTCCTGCGCTGTAACGACGTAACCTTAGGTTACACGCTGCCCAAGAAACTCACGCAGAAGTATGGTGTCTCTAAGGCTCGCTTCTATGTTTCTGCCTCCAACCTCTTCATCATTACCAAGTATTCTGGCTATGACCCTGAGGTTGACATCCAGACGGGTTTGACCTGCGGCATGGACTACAACCGCTATCCGCGTAGCCGCAGCTTCGTATTCGGTACTAACATCACCTTCTAATTAAGACACAGATATGAAAATCAAGAATATTTTACTGACAGGAGCCACCGCACTGGTTTTGACATCGTGCAACGACTTTCTGGACATAGATGCACCTTCTGCCTACACGGAGGAGTTCGTCTTCAGCCAGAAAACGGAGATAGAGCGTGCTTTGAACGGTGTCTATGCCCAGGCACTGGTTAACGACTTGTATGGTAATGCCTATCAACTGACCTTTAATTATAATAGCGATGTTGATCTTCAGACCAGCACTGCCAAGTCTCATTCTCATAGTACCTACGCACGCTATGACTGTGATGACCAGGGTGGAGAAATCTACAAGTTCTGGACGGCAGCCTACAACCTGATTGAGTATGCCAACAAGTTCATCAAATCTGCGGAGAACTCTAATTTCTATCAGAATAACAATGACGATCCTAAGTGGACACAGGATGCACAGGTGCTGCAGTGGATTGGTGAGGCAAAGTGTCTCCGTGCCATGGCCTATCACGATCTCGTGGTGATGTTCGGCGATGTGCCTTTCAGCTTTGATCCCGCTACGGTTCACGGTTCTGACTTCGTCATCCCCATCATGGATCGTGAGACCCTGCAGGATTCGCTGATCAAGGATCTGAAAGCGATTGCTCCTCTTATGTCATCGACCAAGGATGTGACGATAGAGCACTGTTCCAAGGAGTTTGCCCAGGCACTGATTGCCCGTATTGCCCTGACGGCCGGTGGCTATTCGCTGCGCCCCGACAAGAGCGATGCCAAGAGCTACGGCGTGATGAAGCGTCCTGACAACTGGCAGTACTTCTACCAGATTGCCCGCGATTACGCCGACTCTGTCATTACTGGTGGTACCCATTCGCTGAAGAGTGCTTATCAGGAAGTGTTTGTACGCGAGTGTAACTACGAGGTGGTGAACGACGATGATCCTATCTTCGAGATTCCCTTTGCCAAGAACTCAACAGGTAACACCGGTTATCTGCAAGGCCCCGTGTATAGTTCGAACGAAGGTACGACCAACGGCCCTTGGGGCGAGACGAAGGGAAGTGCCCGCGTGAACGCCTTCTATCGTTATCTGTTCCGTGACAAAGACCTGCGTCGCGAGTTCGTGAACGGTATCTGGTACTACACCCTCAATCCTGATAACCAGAGCGACTCTATCGCCATTCGCAATGACTATTTCCTGCACAATAACAAATGGTCGAAACTGTGGACGAAGGAGAGTGCCGCACTGGGTAATATCTCTACGGGTTCTACGGGCATTAACTATCCTTACATGCGCTATGCCGACGTGCTGCTGATGTATGCCGAGGCCGACAATGAACTCTCTTCATCGCCCAGCGCCAAGGCCATTGACTGTCTGACTCAGGTACATAAACGTGCCTTCGACGACGGTGATCCCGCTTTCATCACAGCCGCTCAGGCCGATAAGGATGCCTTCCGCAAGGCCGTCCTCGACGAGCGTAAGTGGGAGTTCGCCGGTGAGAACAGCCGTTGGCGCGACTTGGTGCGTACCAACACCTTTGGCGAGGAACTGGTCTATAGCTTCCTGCGTTACTACTCTGTAGGCATGCAGAGTGTCCAGGGCACGGGCACTGGTTTTGAGGACGATATCAATCTGCACGATGGTTATACCACCGACAATGGTTATATCGACAACCTGCCCTCGACCATCTATTTCCATAAGTATAAGATTGATGAGGTCAATACCATCGGCCGTCGTGTCATCACCAACCAGTCGTTGGTACCCAACCAGCCCAATGAGCTCTACGGCTACTATTGCAACGGCGCCTATGACTTCACGTTGACGTATCCCAACCAGTCGCTGCCCAGCCTGCGTATCTATAACCCTTACAAGCAGCGCACGAAGCCCACAAAGGGTTTGATCACCAACTACGGATTCAGCGCCCTCGACTGGTCGTCAGTGACCTTCTACGAGTGGGGTGATCAGAACACGGGTACGCCGAAGGATCAGTGTAAGTACTCCTTCTATGGCTATATCCGTGGCGATGACAACGGCAACATCTGGATTGTGAGGAACGGAACACCTGAGATGTTCTCATACATTCTGCCTTCGGCTCAATTGCCCGTGGTGCGCTACATCCTTCCTTATCCTAACTATGCCATCCAGCGTTCGTCTGGCGCATATAAGAACTACTATGGCTACTAATCTCAAAGAACTCAGAAAGATATGAAAAGAATATTGAATAACCTGTTACTGCTCTTTGTAGCCAGTTTTGCCGGCCTGATGGTGTCGTGTAAGGACGATGACAACGGCTCCGGCACGAATACCGACAGAGAGTTTATGACCATGTTCATTACCGAGAATACCCAAGGCAAAGGCAGCGAGTATCCTTACAACTGCGGTATCGACGCAGCCTATCCTCATGGTAACACTGCCCACCTCTACTGGTTCGGCGTGAAGGACTGCGCTGGCTATCAGGTTCAGATGGCCTATCAGTCGAAGGTCACAGGCGGTGCTTCGGCCTGGGCTTCCGTTCAGGGCACAAGCGACTTGGTGCTCGACACCATCGTAGGCCCCGATGTGCTTGACCTGCGTGTCTATGACCTGCCTTATAACACGAACTTCCGTTGTGCCATCCGTGCCTTGTCGAAGAAGGATAACAACACAACCGACTTCTCGCATGCCTCCAAGTGGTATGGTCACGGTGAGGGTCGCCAGTGGGCAGAGTATTGTGGCATCAAGACCAACACCCGCTATGCCACCCCTGTGGTCATCTATGTCAATGAATCGGAGATTACGGAGACAACCATGAACGTGTATCTGCGTTCAAGGGTGGCCGACCTTGCTGAATACATGGATCTCAGCCTTGACCAGAGCAAGCTTGAGGTGGCCAGCTACTTCGAGAACTTCCATCTCTCTGCCGACAGCACCTTCGGATATAAATATCTCACGGTTTCGCCGTCGCCCAGCAACCCCAACGCCGCCGTCGCCCAGAAATGGCAGAAGTATGAGATTACCGCAGCCGACCGTGCACGTGGTTACATCACCATCGACGGCCTTTCGGCCAACTCCACTTATGTGATTGATGTGCTTGACCCGACGGTGACCATTCCTGTGGATGCAAAGTACAACACGCTGACCAAGGTGACCGATGGTAAGCCCGGTGCTCCCATCACCCTGAAGTATGATTCGCTCATGAATATTGCCGACGAGTTGTCGTTGCCCGACGATAACACCGTCAAGCGTGCTGATGTGTTTGCACTGGCGAAGAAGTACAATGCAGCCCCCATTAGCCCCGCACTTGCTGACTTCATCACCGATACGAAGTATGCACAGGGACAGATCTTCTACCTCGAAGGCGGTAAGACTTACTACCTCGATGGCAATGACCGTACCTGTAAGGGCTTCACGCTGGCCACCCGTCCCGAGGATGTGGCTGCAGGCAAACGCGCCAAGGTTATCTCCGGTATCGGTCAGCATCCTCGCTACAGCCAAGGTACTGATGGTAAGCAGTGGCAAGGCCCGTATTCGATGTTTATGTTCGGTCGTTCGCCCGAACCTGGTGAGGGTGGTGAGATCCGTATGAAGAAGCTGGAGTTCCGTGACCTCGACTTCGACAACCCTGAAGCGCTCAACTATGGTGACAATCAGGCCGGTCTCGGAACCGCCGCTGGTAACTACTTCTTTAATATGTATAGCGACGGTATGGCCGTGACGCTTGACTCGCTGGTCATCGAGAACTGTAACTTCAAGCGCCTGGTACGCGGATTCATCCGCGAGCAGGGTCCGAACTACAAGGTTTGGAACCACGTGCTCATCAAGAACAATCTGTTCTACGACTGCGGTTTCTACAACCAGAATGCGGGCGGCTACTCATGGATTGCCGGTATCAACCAGCCAGGCTCTAACCTTTACATGGATATGAAGGTGGTTGAGAACACGTTCTATGACAGCCCCTTCCCCTCATTCTTCAATGAGTCGAACACGGAAAACGAACGCGACAACGGTTCATGGAACATCACGTTCTCCAACAACACGCTTGTCAACTTCAACACCCGTGCCAGCGGTGCTATCTTCAACATGCGTAACCTGCCCGACAAGTCGGTGTTTACCGTAGAGAACAACCTCATGGTGCTCTGCAAGCAGTCTGCCGATGTGCGTGTCCTTGGCTTCTGGGGTGCTGACATCCGCAACACACAGGAGAAAACTGACGGCTCAGCCGGTGTGGTGACGCTGAACTTCAACAATAACTGGTCAACGAACAACGACCTGACCAATGGCTCTATCTTCAGCGCTGCACCTTGGACTTCGACCAGCAACAACTTCGGTAAGCTGGTGAAGGAAGGAACGGCTGTCCTGAATGGTACGCTGGAGGTGAGCGTAGCCAGTGTTTCGGCTACCGAACTGATGGTCAGCCCTTGTCCGCCCACTATTGCCAATAGCTCTTCTGCTCAGCACATGCACAGAGCTGATGCCCTTGACGGTACAGCCTCTCAGTATAATGTGGATCTGCATATCAAGCATACCGCCAACGAGATTGTTCAGAACAATGCTGGTGCGGCAAGATGGAGATAATATAATTGTAATTTGAAAAATTGTAAGATATGATTACCAGAATAGGCAAAAGACACTTGGTAGGTTTATCATTTATCATTTGTCAGTTATCATTTAGCGTAGCGCTCTTGTCATCTTGCAGCGAAGCAAATGAGTATGAGGATACCAACACCAACAACCCGACGTGGTCTGAGAATGACAGCACCAAGCATCCGGCCAGCCTGGCCAATACGAAATATGTGCGGGCTTCCGGCATGAAGTACAATGCAATGGGTCAGGAGATACAAGGCTTCGTGGAGAGCGTTGAGTTTGTGTCGGCTGATTCCGTGAAGGTCACGATGAAGCCAGGATGCACTGAAGGTACTTGGGTCGATGACTCCAATACCGACAAGCTGCCTCACTATTACTACACGTATTCTGCCACCACAGGTACGGTGACGATCATCAAGATGGTGAAGGACGACAAAGGCAAGGTGTCACCGTCGAACATCTTCTTAGGTACTGCTACGAGCGGTAAGCAGGAGCTGATTACCATTGTTCACTTTGGCGATACTCCTGTCCAAACCTATCTCGTCAAGCAATAAACCCTCTCGCGATCTTCTCATGGTGGGGATTCTTCTCCACCATGAGAAAGATATACTACGAATCATTTTTTTATTATTTACTTAACAATTTTATCTACTTATGAGAAAAATTTTTACTTTAGCTCTGGCCCTCATGGGCTTTGTTGGCGCTAATGCTGCGACTGTTGATGACATCGCAGTATGTAAGCACAGCTACGTGCTCGTCTTTGACGACTGGTGTGGCAACGGTACCGCTAAGCCCGGTAAGGGACAGCTTTTCGGTAACGGTTACTTCTTGGACGTAACAGGCGGTTCTGTCTCAACGGGCAAAGGTTCGGTCAACCTCTCTGTTGTGAACGAGGCCGATGAGAACCACGTTACACAGGCTATTGCCGACAAGTATGGTGCTACCTATCCTGATGCACACCTCAACTCTTGGCGTCTGAAGAATGCTCAGGACGTGATTGCCATGAAGGTGACTGCTGGTTCTAAGCTGATTTTCTTCCTCCATGGTAACGCTAAAACCGGTAAGGAAGCTCGTATTCCTAAGATTGCAAAGGATGCTGCGCTGAACGAGGCACTGAATGCTGCTCCCGATGAAAGCTTCCCGACTACCGACACTGGCTTCCGCTATGAGTGGACGGCTGAGGACGATGGCTTGATCTACATCGGCACGTACAATGGCGACACCTTCTTCAGCTATCTGATTGTCGAGGCCAATGAGGCAGAAGGCTCACCTTCAGTCACGGTTGGTGATCAGGTCTATGAGGGTGGTCTGTGGTACCGCGAGGTTACCTGTAAGCCCGCTCAGGCTTACGGTATGGGCACGATTGTTACCTACACTACCGATGGTTCTGCTCCTACAGCTGCCAGCTCTGTTTATACGGAGCCTATCAAGTGCTATAAGGACATGACCGTGAAGTTCCAGGCCTTCATGGATCTTGGCACGGGTACTGCTGATCAGTCTGGCTTCCTGGAAGGTGCAGACAACGAGGCTAACGTGAACTTCAAGTTTGACGCTCCCACAATCGAAGCCAATGGAGCAGCCTTCAGCATTACCAGCCCTTATGCGGAGCAGAACGGCTCAAACTTCTATAAGTTGAATGATGGCGAGGCCGTACAGGGTAATGGCGCTACGCTGACCGAGAGTGCTACCGTTACGGCTTACTCAAAGATTGCCAATGGCGATTATGCTGAGTTTACCTCTAACTCTACCAGTGTGGATGTCTATGTGCTGAATCCCATCAAGGAGAAGAAGACCATCGCTGTGATAGCCGGTGACGTTGTACTTGATGAGAAGGCTACCGAAACCTCTACTACCGGTCCTGTTTACATGGTTGAGAATGGTGCTATCAGTGCCGATAAGATGGATTTCTTCGTTAAAAACTTGACATTAAAGGCCCTCACAGACGAGCAGTATCAGGTGCCCGCAGGCAATGAGCGCTACATCCAGATGAGCAATACCAACATCACCTTCCTGGTGGCCGATGGCGACTCTGTGAACGTGAAGGTTATCTGCTCAAAGAATTCTTGTAAGAATATTGACGAGACTGACGAGAATATCGATGCTGAAGGTTCAAAGGTGGCCAATGACCGTAAGTGTTTTGTCAATGTTGACGGCACCAACTACTGCCATGTTGACGCTGAGGGCATTGAGGCAGCTGACCTGAAGAGATCCGAGGATGCTAACATCATCGAGTTCGGTCTGGTTGGTGGTATCCACACCTTCAAGAAGTACTCTGGCACGGGTAACATCCTGATTTCTTCTATCGAGATCACTCCAGTGGAGGGTGGTTCTGGCATCACTGCCGTGAACGCTGCTGTGAAGGCTAACGCTCCTATCTACAACCTCGCTGGTCAGAAGGTTAACGCTAACTTCCGTGGCATGCAGATTGTAGCTGGCAAGAAGATTATGAAGTAATCTGGGCTCGCAAAACCTATTCATCACAGGCACACACCCGCTTCAAGGGCTGTGTGCCTGTTTTTTGTGTCCTGATTATTTGCAAATGTCAGATTTACTTAGTAACTTTGCAGACAAATCAACAACTACACTATAAAGATGAGAACAAAACTACTACTCCCCATGCTGGCATTGGCGCTTTCTGCCACTGCCCAACAAATCGAAAAAACACCAGCTTTCCCTGGCGCTGAAGGCTTCGGACGTTACACCACCGGTGGACGCGGTGGCAAGGTGCTCCACGTGAAGAACCTGAAGGATTCAGGCTATCAGTCGCTGCGCTGGTCACTGGCTCAATATACAGGTCAGCCAAAGACCATCGTCTTCGATGTGTCAGGCACCATCCACCTGGAATCGGCCCTCAGCATTCCAAGCAATGTGACCATTGCCGGACAAACCGCTCCTGGCGACGGTATCTGCGTGGCCGACTATCCCTGTAACATCGCTGGCTCCAATGTCATCGTGCGCTACATGCGCTTCCGTCTTGGCAATAAGAATGTGCTCAAGGACGGTGCCGACGGCTGGGACGGTTTTGGCGGCTTCGACAAGCAGGACTGGATCATCGACCATTGCTCCGTGTCGTGGAGCATCGACGAGTGCCTGTCTGTCTTAGGTAATAGGAACACTACCGTGCAGTGGTGTCTCGTGGCACAGAGCCTCGTCAACTCTGGGCACTCCAAGGGCGCTCACGGCTACGGCGGCAACTGGGGCGGTAGCGGTGCTTCGTTCCATCACAATCTCATTGCCCATCACACCAGCCGCACGCCTCGTCTCGGCCCGCGTCCTACCACCCAGCTCGACGAACGCATGGACATGCGCAACAACGTCATCTACAACTATGGCAGCAACGGCTGCTACGGTGGTGAAGGCATGACGGTCAACATCGTCAACAACTACTACAAACCAGGCCCTGGCTCTCCCACCGACAACAAGGGTAAGCGCATCGCTGGCATCGGCGTACGCACCAACAGCTACATAGCCCAGTATCCCGACTATGCGCCAGCCCTCCATCTCTGGGGCAAGTATTATGTCACGGGCAATGTCAATACGAAATATTCCGACGTGACGGCCAACAACTGGACGGTCGGCGTCATCAATCAGGTCAACGCCTCCGATTGCGACGGCACTTGGACGCAGGCCACCAAGGATAGCATCAAGCTTTCTGAGCCGATGCCTTTTGTTTATACCACCACCCATACGGCTGCCGACGCCTATCAGCGTGTGCTCGACTATGTGGGTGCCTCACTTCATCGTGACACCTTCGACGATCAGATTATCAACGACACACGCAACGGACAGGCTACGGCTACGGGCAGCGGTCTGAGCAAGGGTTTTATCAATACGCAGAACGACAACAAGCCCGCTGGTGCTTCCTCCACATGGAACGCATGGCCTGAGCTGGCCACTGCCGACGCGCTGACCGATACCGATGGTGACGGTATGCCTGACGAATGGGAGACGGCTCATGGGCTGGATCCGAAGAAGGCCTCCGACGGCAATCTGCTCAACGAAGAGGGCTACACGAACCTGGAAGTCTATCTCAATTCACTCGTTGCCGACATCACTGCCGCCCAAAACGAAGGAGGCGAGCTGATGGGAGGCGAGCCACAGGCCGTGAGCGAACTGGAGGTGAGCGGCATGACTTCTTACGATAACTGGACGTTTGCCGGTGGACTGAAGATCAGCGGTACGTCAGGCACACCTGCTACTGGCAGTTCCGGCACATTGAAGTTTTCCAGCAACAAGAAATATACGATTGCCCTTCCTGACGATGTCGCCATCGATGCCGTCACCCTCTACGGCTATGGCAACGCCGACGGACAGTCCATCTACCTCAGCGAGCTGGCAGGCCAGACCTTTGCTGCCACCGACTATGTGTTTCCCGCCCGTGATGCCTCGCCGGCCTCTGCTGTCCATACAATCCAGTTGGCTACGCCCGTCACCGAGAAGCTCACCTTCACGCCTTCTGGCAATGCGCAGGCCTGCCTTTGGCTCAGGCTGCACACCGTAAGCGGCGGTACGGGCATCCGTACGGTCACTACAGCTTTACACGACAGCAACTCGCTCTTCGACCTCCAAGGCCGTAAGGTTCAGGATGTGCAGCTAAAGAAGGGCCTCTACATTCGCAATGGAAAGAAAATGATCGTGAGATAAGCCAACACAACCAACAAACACTACAGATTAACTACACTTCAAACTACTTTAAAAAAAATGAAACTACTACGAACACTACTTGGCGCGCTAGGCGTTGGCCTCTGCTTGCAGGCCAGCGCCCAGTCGCAGCCACTTCCTTACCAAAACCCTTCGCTGCCTGTGGAGCAGCGTGTTGACGACCTGCTCAGCCGCCTGACGCTGGAAGAAAAGGTGCGGTTGATGATGAACGGTTCGCCCGCCATCGAGCGTCTGGGTATCCCTCAGACCGACTGGTGGAGCGAGGCGCTGCATGGGGTGGGGCGCAACGGCCTCTCTACCGTCTTCCCCTCCTGCATCGGTATGGCCTGCTCGTTTGACGATGACCTCATTGAGCGCATCTATACCGCCGTTTCCGACGAGGCGCGTGCGAAGAATACCGCCCAGCGCAAGGAGGGTAAGCCCATCAAGCGCTATCAGGGCTTGTCGTTCTGGACGCCCAACATCAACATCTTCCGTGATCCCCGCTGGGGACGTGGGCAGGAGACCTACGGCGAAGACCCCTTCATGAATGCCCAGATGGGCTTGCGGGTGGTCAGGGGCTTGCAGGGAGTTCAAGCCCCCGACACTAAAGAAGCCCCCTCGGGGGCAGTAGGAGGGGCTTATTACAAGCTCCATGCCTGTGCCAAGCACTATGCCGTTCATAGTGGCCCTGAGAAGACGCGCCACCGTTTTAATATCGAGGATCTGCCTGCGCGCGACCTCTGGGAGACCTATCTGCCCGCCTTCAAGGCGTTGGTGCAGAGAGGCAATGTGCAGCAGGTGATGTGTGCCTATCAGCGTTTCGATGGCGACCCCTGCTGTGGCTCCGACCTTCTGCTCCATCAGATCCTGCGTGATGAGTGGGGCTTCAAAGGGCTTGTTGTGAGCGACTGCGGTGCCGTCACCGACTTCTGGGCTGACGGTCGCCACGGTGTCTCTCCCGATGCCGCCGCTGCCTCAGCCAAGGCCGTGCTCAGTGGTACCGACGTGGAGTGCGGTGCTAACTACAAACGTCTGGTCGAGGCCATTCAGCGGGGTGAGATCTCTGAGAAGCAGTTGGAGGTTAGCGTGCGCCGTCTGCTCAAAGGACGCTTCGAACTGGGCGAGTTCGATCCCGATGAGCTCGTGCCTTGGACGAAGATCCCCCTCAGTGTCGTGGCTTCCAAGGAGCATAAGGCACTGGCTCGTCAGATGGGGCGCGAGCAGATGGTGCTGCTGAAGAACAATGGCATCCTGCCCCTGAATAGCGAACAGTTGAAGGTGAAGAGTGGCAGCAACTCCAAACTCATGGTCATGGGCCCCAACGCTGCCGATTCCACCATGCTCTGGGGCATCTACTTCGGTCAGCCCTCCCACACGGTGACACCGTTAGAGGGCATCACGACCAGGATCGGTGAGGTGCCTTTTGTTCAGGCCTGCGACATCACCAGCATGACGGCGAAGCAGATGCGCATCCTCCGCACCACGGAGACCGCCGACGGCTCCACCACCTTGCAGATGGAGGCCACGGGTGAGCACACCTACACCATCCCTGAGATTCTGAAGAGTGCCAAGCAGGCCAAGGTGGTCATCTTCGTAGGTGGCATCTCGCCCAATCTGGAGCGCGAGGAAGCCAAGACCTCAGCACCGGGCTTCGACCGTGGCGACCGCTCGAGTATCGAGCTGCCCCAGTGTCAGCGTGACATCCTCAAGGCACTGAAGAAGGCGGGTAAGAAGATCGTCTTTGTCAACTGCAGCGGCTCGGCTGTGGCTCTGACACCTGAGCTTCAGTCGTGCGATGCCATTGTGCAGGCTTGGTATGCAGGCGAACAGGGTGGTCATGCTTTGGCCGACGTGCTCTTTGGCGACTACAACCCCTCGGGCAAACTGGCTGTCACCTTCTATAAGGATGACTCCCAACTGCCTCCCTTCGACGACTATCGCATGAAGGGGCGCACCTATCGTTACTTCCGTGGCGAGCCCCTCTTCCCCTTTGGCTATGGACTGAGCTACACCACCTTCCAACTGGGCAACGAGCGTCTCACTTCCACTGCCGACGGCGGTGTGGCCGTCACCCTCGATGTGCAGAACACCGGCAAGCGTGAGGGCACCGAGATTGTGCAGGTCTATCTGCGTCACACTGCCGATGCCGACGGCCCCATCAAGTCGCTGCGTGGTTACAGCCGTGTCGCCTTGCAGCCAGGCGAGCGCCGTGAGGTCACCATCACCTTGCCTCGCGACCGCTTTGAGTGCTGGGATGCCCATACTAACACCATGCGCATCATGCCCGGTCAGTACGATCTCTTCGTCGGCACCTCCAGCGCCGATAAGGATCTGCACCCGTTCAAGTGGCAGCTTCAGTAATCTGTCTCATTTAGAGAAACGGCACTTCTCCACCTGAGAAGTGCCGTTTCCCTGTCCCGAGAAGTGCCAGTTCTCTAAAAGAGGGCTGGGGGGAGGACGAAAAATACAAAAACATACACAAAATTTGGCGTTATGAAGAAAATATCGTAATTTTGCGGTGTTAAAAAGAAAACGTCGAGATATGAACACGAATCAGCCTATTATGCAGTTGCCTCTTGGCATCGCCGACTTTGAGCGTATGCGCCGTCAGCCCTCCTATTATGTTGACAAGACGATGTACATCCCGAAGCTGGAGTTCTCCAGCAGCTACCTGTTCTTCGTGCGTCCGCGCCGCTTCGGCAAGTCGCTACTGCTGAGCATGCTGCGTGCCTATTACGACATAAACCTGGCTGATAAGTTCGAGGAGTATTTCGGCAATCTGTGGATAGGCAGTCATCCCACAGCCTTGCGCAACAGCTATGCCGTGTTGCATCTGGACTTCTCGCAGGTGACGGGAGGAATAGAAGAACTGAAAGTGCGTTTCGACCAATATTGCACAATTGTTGTAGATACATTTGCTCAAAGATACGAACATCTTTTCTACGAAGGTTTTTCAAAGGATGTGAAAAACGAGTGGGGGGCAGCTGGAAAACTAAACTATGTTGGGACAAAGGCCAAAGAATTTGGTGTTCCCCTCTACCTCATCGTGGATGAATACGACAACTTCACCAATACCGTCTTAAACCAGCACGGTGAGGACATCTACAGAGGCTTGACGCACGGGGAGGGTTTCTATCGTGACATCTTCAAGATTTTCAAGCCCAACTTCGAGCGCGTGCTCATGATAGGCGTGAGTCCCGTGACGATGGACGACCTGACTTCTGGCTACAACATCGCTACTAATATCACAGCTGATCCGCAGTTCAACCAGATGCTGGGCTTCAGCGAGGACGATGTGCGCCAGATGTTCCTGTAC
>JAEEGL013867992.1_pt1 | contig 32852 bp, 20 predicted proteins | sample 9134231 | NCBI WGS metagenome assembly JAEEGL01 (sample SAMN16246548, study PRJNA631951) | gut metagenome | biome: gut microbiome; feature: rumen; material: fiber-attached | host: Bos | place: Iran: Karaj | collected 2018-10
ACCTGTTTTCAGGTCATTCACTTGATAAGAGATTGCATCGCCAATCTTTGCTACACGAGGGGTTAAGCTAAACTCTGCCATAATTATCAGTCCACCATATATGTTATGCAATATGGAAGCCAGCGTCCACTACTTGCGCTTGCATCGCTACTTGTTCCGTATCTTGATAGGGTCATTGCTCCATCTGCTGTTATTCTTAATAGCCATCTGTTCATATCAGACCCTTGACATACTTTCACTTGCTCTTGACTTGGTCTGTATCCTGATGGAAGCGTTGCAAATTGTACATTTGAGGAAGCTGATAGTGTACTATTGTTCTTAAACACTCCATTTGCTTGCACCATCTTGCCCACTTTCCTTACACGAAGAGTTGTTCCACTTGTATAGACGGCATATCCACTCTTTAATGTACAAGTCTGCCATCCACTATCTGTGAACAACATAGCATCGTGTTCTTCCTTTGTGTTGAACCATTGTTTTAGCCATGTTACTATGCCTGATAGTTTTTTACCATTGTAAAATCTTACTGTGTAATCTTCGCTTTTTGCAGTATATTCACCTAATGTTACATTTTCTTCAAAATCTGTCAGACTTGAAAAATTACCATAATTGTCAAAATATACTATGGTTAATGTTTGAACATTAAGATTATATATGTCTTCTGTAATGTCGACCCAACCATAAGAACTTGATATTCCGCCGCTTCCACGATAAGACTTGTTCCCTATTATCAGTTGTCCTAATTGAGCAAGTGAATAATCATCTATGGAACTATCATAATTTGCGATTGCAGTAATGTAAAACCCTTTGGTGGAGTCTAATCCTGAATAATGATAATCGATTATATCTCCCACATTTCCTGTTGTTTGGTCTAAACTAAATGTTACCATAATTATATCTCCTTTAATCAAGGAAGTTCAAGATTATTGCACCTGTGTCGTCATCTGTTTTATCTACAAATACAATATTATCCCAATCGACAACTTGTGATTTATCTGCTTTTGTATCATTTAATACCTTTCCTTGATAAGCACTTAATGCTGTTCCATCAGAATGACTGCTTTGAGTTAAGTTATTGATAGTTTTTACATGACCGTAATTGCTAGTACTACCTAAACCATACGTATTAGCTGTACTTGCATGACTGGTAGGAGCTCGACTAGTATCTGTGGGGTGAATATGATCTCCTCTAGCAAATTTAGCTGTTTCTGAACCAACCGTTGCTGTACCGTCCATTTTAGGACTGGTACTACTTGCCATACTATGACCATAATTACTAGCAGATGAAACACCATAAGTAGTAGCTGAAGTTGCATGGCTTGTTGGAGCATAATTTAAATCATCATTGAAAGCAGATAAGCTTGTTACTGATATAATATAATCAACATAATCTGCAACACCTTTTGCAGATGGATAATACTCTGTATCAGAAGTAAGTTGTGAAATATCATCTGTTTTTAATGCAACAAGTTCAAAATCATTTAATGTACTTTGTAATCCAGTAACATCAGAAATTGCAACAGGTGTATCTATAAGATCGCTAACAAGTATGTAAATATGTGAATCGGTGCTTGTGCCTTCTTGTACATTAATAACTAAATCAATATATTTATCGCCAATACTATAGCCACTTACAGGATTGTTAGCTGTGCTTACTGTCTTTACAGATCCAGATTTGACCAGAAAATCCTTTGGAATATTGATAGTATTGCCTACTTGTACACCATTTTGCTTGACTGCATATGAAGATAAATAACCACTTTCTGCTGTAGCTAATTTTTCAACTGTTACTGTTTTGCTATCTAATGATTGATGGCTTGTTAAGAACCCTGAATCATTTGTCAATTGACTTGTTTTTGATGGTATTGTTGGTTTATCCTCTGTGGTTATTAATCCACTTGAGTTAGTAACTACGTTTTTATTTGCTTGGGCGGTTGAGCCAACTTGTCCATTATTTTGTAAGTTTCCATGTGTGTGACTCGTTGGTGTTCTTGCATCTGATAGTCTTGAATCTGAAGTTGTGACATAATTTGCTAAACTTTGATGTTCGGTTAAATATTGACTATGGGTGTGAGATGATTCCGCATAGAGAGAGGATTTTGGGTGAGTGTGGTTTGATCTAGCCCATGTAGTTCCAGTACCAACAGATCCACTTGTAGTGTCCGCTGACGGAGTGGTACTGCTTGCGCTTGGGATTGATAAATTTGTAATATCTGTTGTAGTATGAGTATGTCCCGTATCTGATTTATTATCTACAAATACTTCGATCGCCTTATTTCCAACTTTAAAACTTTGTATTCCAGCCGCTGAACAAGTAACTGACCAAGTAGCTACCCCACTTGAGTTTGTTGTTTTTGTACTTACACTTGTACCATTTTTATATAAGGTAATTGACTTACTACCTATGGGATCTCCATAAACATCTGTGACGGTGCAAGTAATAGTTATAGTTCCATTAAGTGCTGGTGTATAATTTGAAGATGATAATTCATAAATATAATAATTATCTCCTAAAACATCTGATGATTTTATTATTTTTTTTGTCATTATTTTTTGCTCCTAAATTAACTTGAATATACTACAATGTAAGCAAATTTTGTACTTCTTGCCAATCCATAACTGGAACTGCTTCTGTTACCCACGTAATATGAGAGGGTTGTTCCGTTTCCTTTGAACCGTATCATGTTATTGCTGGCAGCTGCACTTGTGCTTGAACTAGTGTAGGTGTTTGCTGTCATTGAACTGCCACGAGAATAAGATCCGCTGTTGCTTGTACTGTTCTTGTAGATGTAGCAGATCACTCCGTAATTGTCAGCTCCTGAAGTTCCGTATGTTGGGGCTGTGGTCATCCTTGCCTTGCTGACTGTCACGAACCCTACATCGTAACGACTCACACTAGTATACCAATCGGTGTTTCCTCCTGTTCCATTATTGTATGCTCCGCCGTCGACCCAAACTGCAACGAATATGGGGTATCCTGAACCTGTATAGTTTAACGAAATTGATGCATTGGTGTTTCCTGATGAACCTGTGGTGAATGTTCCTGTTACAAATCGGGTACATTCCCCACCTCCTCCGCTTTGGCTTATGTTTGCTATTTTCCCAGCTAGCGTGGTTAAGCCGTCTGAAGCGTTTGCTGTTACGCCTTTGGCAGTCAAATTCGTTGCCATTGTTTCCCCGAGCTGGCTTAACGCACCATTAAGTGTCGTTGTGTCATTTGGCATAATTTATCACCTTTTATTGATTAATATAACTAATTGCTTGACCAATAAGATCATTTAAAACCTTTCCTTGCTTAGCGCTCAGAACCTGTGTTGCATCATTCGTTGTAAGATTGTCCGCAATTGTAGGATTTACATAATTAGAATGTGTATGACTTGCTTCAGCATATAATGTACTTTTTGGATGCGCATGATTAGCTCTTGCATACGTTGTTCCTGAACCATAGCTTCCTGAGGTCGTATCGGCGGATGGAGTAGTGGTTGAGGCGCTTGGTGGTTGAGTATCAGTATCTTTTCCATAGATATCAACACTTGAACCACTTATATTAATACTTCCTATTTTATAAGAACCCGTTGTAGAACTAGTTATTGTCGCGGTATATGATGGTTTATTTGTTAAATCAGTATAACTACCACTAAACAATCCTTTTCCAGTTTCTTCTTGCACATAATTTGATAAACTTTGATGTTCAGTAAGATACTGACTATGAGTATGATCACTTGCCGCCTTACCATCAAGAGCTGATTTTACAAGAGCTTCTGATGGAACTTTTTCATCACTAGTTGGAGAACCCCAACTTGTTGCAATACTAACGCTAAGAGAATTACCTTCACTAATACCACTAATATTATCATATTCGAATACTAATTCTTTTCCTGTGGTATCAAAATAATAATCTATATCAACAGTAGCACCACTACCAGCGTTTTGTAAAGCCGTGTATACGGCTTTTGCTGATGGGTATTGGGTGTCTGTTGATGAAGATGATATTGTTGTGGTCTTGTTTGATTGTTTTTCTTTGGCATTAATTTTTGCCGCAAAATTATTAATAATTGTTTCATTAATAATGACCACCTCTATTATAATTTATTTATTCTAATGCGGTTGTTATTGCTGTTAAGTATGCTTCTATTTCGGTATCAACATCTGCGATTGTTAAGTTACTTTTATTGTTCCATGCAGTTATGTTTGAACTTGTAATTCCTTTTGCTGCGGATGAATTCCAAGCATCTGCGTATCCTAAACTAGTTTGTACTGCACTTGCTAATTTTGTCTTGGTTACTCCACCATCTTTCACACTAAATGTATTACCACTTAATGTTAATGTACTTTCATCTGCAATGTATTCATCTACAAGGTCAGATACTAATAAGTAAAGATGTTCATTGGTTCCACTATTATCTTTGGTATTTATAATGAAGTCAATGTAGCGATCGCCGACAACGTAACCTGTTACTGGGTCGTTTGCAGTTGTTACGGTTCCTACGGTTGCAGATTTAACTAAATAATCTTTTGGAATATTAATTGTTGCTCCTACTTGTGAACCGTTTTGTTTTACAACATAACTTGCAATGTATCCGCTTTCTGCAGTTCCTAATTTCTCAACGGTAACATCTTTACCGCTTAAATTAGTGCTAAGATTATCTAATGCGGTTTTGTAAGTATTTGTGAAATCATTTGTACTTAATCCTTTTCCACTTACTTTATCTACTTTGTTGTCGAGTGAATCTTTCACCAACTTTTCGGACGGATAACTAATGTTTGTGGTAGTTGGTGACCAACTGGATACTTTGTTTGAAGTATCTTCTTTTCCAGTTAAAGCACTACTGTTTGCTTTGGTTCCTAATGCAGTATCAATACTAGCGTTAATAGATGCTTGAGTTGCGTTAGCTGAACTACCGATATTGGTATGTGCAGTACCGTCTTTAATATGATCTGCTAATAAATTAGCAACTCTTTTAACTTTATTAGAGTCACTAGTATCGGTAATTACAATATTGTCGCCACTTGCAACTGTTACAGCAGTACTAGTTATTTTACCGTCATTAGTTACTTGACCGTGAGCGTGACTTGCTGGTGTACGAGCATCAGTTAACCTACTATCATCATTAGTAACAAATACGTTAGTTCCATCACCGTCATTGGTAAGATCGCTTGTTTTAGTAGGTATACTTGGTTTATTAGTTAAGTCATCATAATCTCCACTAGTAGCCACGGTTGCTAAATCAGCACTATTAGCTTTACCACTAATAGAATTAATAGCAGTTTTTTGAGCACTAGTTAAGTGAGTATCATCACCAACGTGAGTAGCTGGTGCTTGTGCAACATTAGTAACATTAGATAGTCCAACATCAGTTTTCGTTACATTATGAGGATTACCAGTAGTTAATTGACTATGATCATAAGCAGCTTTACCCCTATCTCCACGATATGCTGTATCAGAAGTTTCTCCTAAGATAATACTTCCAACATTACTCATCTGGGTTGCTACCCAACTTTTTACAGCTTGAACAGTAGGGTAACTAACTGTATCATCACTAAAATCTCCTGATATATCAGATTTTTTATTAGCTTGTTTATTTTCAAATTTTGTATTTAATGCATTGACAAATGCAGTTATTTTAGTTGTATCAACCATAAAAATCTCCTTTTATAATTCATTAACTTGATTAGTCAAATTTATTAGCGTATATTCTTGGTCATCATATAATTCATTAATTGCTCCAACAAGTGTTTGATTCTTTGTTTTTAATAAATAATCAGCATTAAGTTGAACATTAGAATAAGAGAAACTTATTGTTCCAGTACCCCATATTACAATATATTCAAAGTTGGTATTGTTAGTGATTGATTTACTTATACAAAGATTTCCAGTTGTTATATCATATATACTTCCAGTATATAGGTGTTCTTTTCGTTCTAAAACGAATTTATATTGATGGTTATTATTTAAAATTATATGAGAATTATCATTAAAGTTATCTAAAAATGTGAATAATTCATTTGATGTAAGTTTTATTTGTACATTGATTCCTGCAATATTATTTATTGCTGTATTATCTGGTAAATTTCTAATTGCTCCTAGACTTATAAATCCACTTTCAGAGAAAGGGTTGACTTCTATATAACATGAGGCGGTAAAATCAACATTAACTTTGTCAATAAGAATATAATCTTGATCTATGGTACTAATACTTCCGTTGTCAATTGTAACCGAGGCTAATTTTTTAATATATTCTTGTATATCATTGATGACTTGTTCATGTTCATTTATAGCTCCGCTTAATGTTTGTGCGGTTGTATTTAGGACATTTGCATAAGTGATATCTGTTTCATCATGTAAATGTCCTATTTGTGAATAAAAATCATCAAAGACTTTTTTTAGATCAAGTTTAATTATCATAATATCTATCCTGTAATTATTGGGTCTCCTTCACCACTATTTCCCCCTCCACCTACTGAGTTTGTAAAAATACATGATCTATATGGAGCGTTGTCTTCAAATTCAACACGTATATTATGTGTATTAGTGTCACTAAAGGTAGCCCATGGGAGAATATTCTCAAATAAAACATAACCATTATTATTTGTTGTTCGAGTTCCCTTTTCTACGTTATCTATATATAATTTAATTGTTTGATTAGCAATTCCTTCTCCATTAGCTTCTAATTTATAAGCTAATGAAAGCGGATCTCCTACATTAAAAGTATAGCCATTTGGATATGCATCACTATAATCACTAATAATAGCTGTTGGATATGATATATTCTCTGTTTCGACCATCCATGTAAGGTAACATTGTAACCAGGCTCCTATATTTGTAGAACTATTATATGTTATTTGGGTCGTTGCCGTAGAGGTTGTTCCGTATCGTGATATTCCAATATTACCATTTGGGTGAATTGATAATAAAAATTTATTTGCACCTGACCCCTGCATTAAACCATATTGTATATACTCTGGTCTACAATATATTTCTGGGATTGTTGCAACTTTTATTGCGGTTTCTCCTACATCAATATTAGCGGTATTCGTAAATATTCCTTCTATATGAACTATTTTACCAATTCTACGATAACGAACATTATTAGTGTTTGAAGCATAATTTTTAAATTTGTTTTCAAATATAACATTTTGCCAACCAGTATCACTAATATTTGGATGTGTGTGGTTTTTATTCGCTTTTGAATCAACTAATGATTTTAATACCTGTCCTTGTTTAGCTGATAATGGTTTATTCGTATCTGTACTTGTTAAATTATTTTTAATATCTATAATTGGTACTTTTGTATCAATTAATGTCTTTAATTCTTTTCCTTGATTGGCGCTTAACGCATCAGTTGTGCCTGTACTTGTAAGGTCATCCATTACACGAATATGTCCATAATTTGTTGAAGAAGCTGCACCATATCTTGTATCATTTACTGCGTGTGAAATGGGGTTTCTATCATCACTTAATCTATTATCATTTCCTTGACAAAAAGTATTAGCACTTGTTCCAAAAGATCCCGTTGTTAATACTCCATTAGTAGTTGTTATTATTGGCTTATTCGCGGTGGATCCAATAGACCCATTATTTTGAATATTTCCATGTTGGTGTTCATGCTCATCAACATATTCTTTAACAGCTTTTGTGGTTGGAATATAAGTATCATTAGCTGTTGCATTAGTTATACCACCGGTATGACCAATGGTTTCATTACTATTTTTAGATAAAACCTTATCCGCTAAACGAATTAATCTTTCTCCTAAATCAATTTGTACCATAAGAAATCACCTTAAAGTAAATCTCCGAGTAATTGGAAATCTAAAAGCAAACAACCGGTATACTCATTATTTATCTTTTCTAGTTCAACATCACTTAATACCATTATACTCTCTACATCTGTCTGTTTAGCCAAAGCATATGTAGATACTCCTAAATCTTCTTTTGTAAAATCAATTTGATAATAATTATCTTCCGGCAATTATACCACCCTATTATTTATTACTAAGTTTATTCTAACATCAGAAGTGTCATTAGAAGCCCAACCGAACACAAGCCCATCACTTTTCATAACATTTATTTGGTCTTGCAAACCATCAACAAGACTTTTTGTTAAAATAGCTGAAAGTGCATGATTTGCATTTATAAGATCATAATCCAATGACTCAGGGTCTAATGAATTAACATATTTAGGAGCAGCAGCGGTTACAATTTCCTTATAATGGACCCTTAATGAATCTTCATATTTTTCAACACCTGTAACAACAGTTTCAGTAACAAGATTATCAATAGTAACAGAATTTGCTAATAAACCGGTTACATAATCAACAACAACTTTTCCACTTACAGCATCATTATAATGTGAAGGATTCCTTAAATCATTCAATGTTGTAATCATATTTGCGGTGGAATATTTTGTATCAATTTGACTTTGAAGATTATTATCTTGTTTTTGTATTTTTTCAAGAATATCACTTACATCATCAATAAGTAAATTGACATCATTAACACTTGCAACATCAGTTAAATCAAGACCGCTTAAATCTGTATCACCTATTTGTACATATGTTCCATCGTCAGATAATACATATTGTTTATTCATTCCTACTATATAAATACAATTTGGATCAGTAGGGGCATCGTTTTCAAGATCAGATAAAGTATCATAAGTTGTTGAACTTATTCTTAATTTATAACGATTTTCAAGATCAATAAATCTATTATATAAGTCGGAGGTAAATATACCAGCACGTTGAGAAGTTGGTTCTCCAAGGACAACATCTTCATCATATGGATTTTGATCTAATATGTTATCATCAAGAAGCATATCTTGTTTACTAAGACTAAGTACAATTTGATTTTCATTTGAAATAACCGGAGTGTTATCATATTCTTCAAATGCACCATTTTTATACATAAATGATTCATTATGTTCTATATCATGATAAATAGCTCCTAATGCAGGATTTACCTTTCTGCATGGAACATCGTGTCTAAAGTAACATGAAACAGGATTAACTGAAAATAAACTACTTCCTTGAGTTTTATAAATATAATATCCATCATTACTATGATATAAATTTTTATTATCTTCAACAAATTCTGTCCTTTTAGCACTACACATCTTGTTAACTATTGGAATATAATAACCATTACGTTGCATAGTAATATGATAATTTCCATCATAATAATAAACATCATTATTTTCATCTTTATAAAAATAATCAGATGATGGGTCTACTTTATCAGAATATAAAATACCTATCTCATATGAATCTGTGAACTCATAAGGTTCAAATTTATCAGTTTCGGAATAATATTTCCAAAAATTATCCGTACCGCTTGTGCGATAAATAGTTGTAGCGTCCCCATTCACTTTATCAGTATAAAAAATATCATTAACGAAATAACCATTAACAATAATTCTATGAAATAGTACAGCATTATCATTTTGATTATGATAATATAAAACATTTCCAGATACTTCAATTTGATCATAGTATGGTAGTTGTATAAAATTATCAGATTCTAAGGTATAATAAGAATTATTTATTTGATCATAATATATATTTTCATCATCACTTCCAATTGGAACAATTGGGTTCTCATAACCGGCTGCTATTGTTTCAAAAAATCTATTCCCAATTTTATATCCTTCAATTAATGTTTTAATCTCTGGAATATCAGAATTAGGATTAAAATAATATACTTGATCAATATTTTTAGGTCTTATATCGTTTTGTGATGGAATTGAAATAAAAGTTCCTTCTCCTTCATTATAAAGATAATACGTTTCATCATTTTTATTAAAATAAATATTGTCATCATCGAATGTAAAAATTTCATTTGAATAAAAAATTCTATTTACTAATAATCCTTCAACATATGGATGCCTTTCATATTCTCCAATTCTATTAAGAATTGAGATTGCATTTGGGCCAATATTTGTTTTACTTTCATAAAAATCACCATCATGGTAATATAAAGTATTTTGTGAATATGGAGTAATATTTCTATATGAACTTTGTTCATAAATATAATGCTCATCTTTATCCTCGTCATAATATATTACATGATTTTCTGGAAGAATAACAGTCTCATAAAAATTTCTATTTGTATAATACCCTTCAATAATTTCACAGTCTGGATAATCATCACCATCTTTATACCTATATACCTCTCTCTCTATATCATAATATATAGGATCATTAGTATTCAATAACGTATAAAAATTATCAGATTCCATATAACCATCAATTCTTTGACGGTCACTTGCACTAGCATCAGTTACTTCACGGATACCAATAACTCTCCATAAATCCTCTTCTTCACTAATCCTTGTTTGTCCACTAAAAATCGTCATTATAAATCTCCTTATTCCTTTGGTATATACTCAACAATAATTTGAGGTCCTTTGAGAAAAATACTTCCAACATTACTTGACTCATTTGGTCCATACTTCAATTTTAATGTTATTTTTTTTGTTGGATCAAAATCTGTTCCTAAACTAAGATCATGAGCAACCCATTGTCCACCATTAGTACTGCCACCACTATTCGTATTAATTGTTTTAGTGTATGAAGTGGCTCCGGATACGGTTAAAGTAACTGTCTTAATGTTAATAAATGATGTTTTTGATGTGGATGCACTTGGGCCATTTGTTTGTTTATCAGACCATTTTACATGAACTGACTTAATCGTAACTCCTTTTGGAACACCTAAGTCCCAATTTGATTTAATAAGAGTTGCTGGTTGATGATATGTACCACTACTACTACCAAGAGTATATACTGAATTTCCTCCTGTTTCATTACCACATCTTAAATAATTACTTGCTGTACAATCACTATATATATCACTCCATATTTGATAAGGTTTTGTCCTTGAAGTTGGACTCTGAGTCATTGTCCCGGAACATTTTGTTACTTTTTCATTAGCTTTAATAGTGAACGCCTGACTTTTTTGAGCAACACTATTATAATAAGTATCTCCATTAAATTTATAATATATTGTTGTGTTTTGTGTAACCTTGATTGAAACAATTCCACTACTATTTGGCTTATAATTAGTCCATGATCCGCTTCCAACTTTAATTTGAATGTTTGTGTCAGTTATTGCTTTTCCTTGGCTGTTTAAGAATTGATATTTTGCATGGTAACCTTGGTAAATGCTTTTTGCAGTTAATGCCTTAATTGTTGGTGTATCTTTGGTAAAGGTTATGCTTACTGTATTGGAACATGGTTTATATTTTTGTGCTGAACCTTCATAGCTTATCTTGTAAGTTCTTTGGCCAATTGCTTTTTTAGATGGAATTGTGAATGTATAACTACCATTTGTAGTTGAATTTGTTTGAGCGGGATCAGCTAATGTTAAAACTCCATTGATTGCAACATCATTACTATCATAAAGCGTAGCTTTAATTGTTGCACTTTTTACCCATGATATTGTAGATGTTGATGGTACTAATGTAAGATGAGTTGGTTTCTCTAATGGAGAAATAAGCTTCCAATATGCTACAAAAGGGATTTTTTCATTATGATTTGAATCATAAAATTCATCATCTTTTCTCCCTTTAAGCTTCTCAATGATCTTGTTTCTAATATCTTCTTTCATTTGCATTAATAATGTTAACTTTTCCGCAATAGTCATATCATTAGAATAGGGAGTTATATTTTTTCCAATTTCGCTTGAATCTGCTACAATATAATTTACATAATCAACACCATTAGTATTTGATGGTATCGTTATATATAAATTATTTTTAATGGAATTTCTTAAATCAAAATTTATATCTTTCGCATCTTTAATCCCATCTTGATTCCCATACGCATCATCAACATCTGGACTATTTTTTATATAATCCTTACTCTTTAAAGAATCATCATTAAGCATTTGAATCTGTTCCTGTACCTAAAATACTGTTTAAAATGGTATCAATTTGTCCTAATTTTGTATTAAGCTCTGTAATTTGAGTTTGAAGAGTTTCTATATTATACATTACAGAATGAGCGCTTGGATACTGTTCAGTTGAATCTACAAGTTCATCTCCTTGAATCTTATTTTCTTGAAGCTCGTATGACTCATCCAATTCTTCAACACGCTCTTTCATACTATCAACATCTTCCTTCAATCCGGCTATTTGTTCTTTAATAATATCATCTAATGAACTTGTCGTTGTCGGATCTCTACCAAGAAACTCTCTCATCCATGTTGCATTAATAAAGAAATTCTCATTTAATAAGAGAGGATCAGATAAGATAGTTGGTAAGGTTCCGTTTCCAATATACATTGGAATGAGCCCATCTTCTCCTGGATTAAGTTGATAAAGGTCTCCAGCATCATAATAAGTTGCTCCTTGATCAATACTAACTAAAATGTCTCCATCAGCATTAGATTTAAATAATGGTTTGAACCCACTAGCTGAAATAGTTGTTGGAGTAACATAATCTTGTGGAACATTATCCTTTATTATGAAAATATAACGTGGATCTTCTTTAATTGAAGTTGGATATTGATCATATTGTTGTTGAGTCACCAAGAAAAATCTTAATCCATTTACCGCTCCTGCATCAAGTACTTTTTCCGTATTATTCGTTAAATTACCATTACTATCATATACGCGATAATCTGAAAGATAATTATTAATGATATATGATATATTATCATATTGTTCATCACTTAATAAGGATTCTTTTAAATGATTTATTTCGTTATTGATTTCTTCATTTTTTGTTTGTCCGTATTCAAATAAAAAATCAAATGCTAATTCTAAATCATATAGTCCAGCTTCAAGTAATTTGTCATTGTGGTCTACTTGCCAGCTATCACCATAATTGACTTGTGCTCGATTCATTATTTGGGTAACATCAGATTCTGTTTTTCCTAAAAACTCTTGATATAATGCTCCTATTTCATCAAGAGCAAATATATATTTATATGATCCATCAACTTTTATATCACGAGAATATAAGAATTGTAACCCAGGACTCGCGTTATTTTCTATTGCGGTATATCCTATATAGAAACCTGGTTTCATATATGAATCCTGATCATCTAATAATAAAAAATCTCCACTATCATGACCATCAAGCATATCCGCGTCAATACCTGAACCAGTACCACCATGTGCTACAATATAATCCATGATGCTCTCGTACTCACTAACAGTATCTTTATTAATTAAACTTTGCCCATAATAATATTTAAAATTGTCATTTTGTGTCATAATCAATCCTCTATTTTATATTGTTTTATTTCTTCAGCATCATCGAGTTTGTCAGCTAAATAATCAATTAAATCATTGAATTGAACTGCCCTATTTGATAAAGATTGATTAATATCATTATTAAGGTTTTCAACATTGGCATTGACGTCGTCTATAATGGTATCGAATGTTTGATTGTTTATTGTTACTGTTCCGTTAAGTGCAATGTTATCATTATTGACTTGTATGCTATTGTTGTCACTTAAGATATTTATTTCCTTAGAAGAATTATTTGTTAGGTTATTTTCGATGGTAACTGATCCATTGCTATTTGTTGATATGTTAGTTTTAAGGTCTTTGATCCTTTCAATATTGTATGCTTTTTCTTTTGTGTTGATACTTACGTCAACTTCTGGTGAGTTTCTAAGGTAATAGAATTCTTTGGTTTCGGTTACATCTGGGAGTATTCCATTGTAATTATTATATGTGCATACGTATTGTTTTCCGCTAACATTTACATACCAACCTTTGCCGGTAATTTGTGATTTCTTGATTTTTTCAAGAATGCCTTTATCTAAAACGGAACCTTTTTCATCTTCATTGTTAAGGTTTCCTTTCTTGGTTTTTGTTCCGGCAAATTTTTGAAATGAATCTCGGAAACGTTTGTTTGTTGGACGATAACTACTTCGTACCATATTAATAACCTCTATTATGATTAAATTTTTGATATAGTTTTATATATAAATATTAACTACCCATTACCGATTGGGTTAGGGATTGTACTTGGATCGTTCAGATTTGATGGGGCTTCTCTGTATACTGAGCCACCTCCTGCTCTCATTGTACTGTTTCTTCTTAATCTCATTGTTAATCTATCGTATTCATCAGGGTACACCCATTGTCCGTTCTTTTTTACTTGTACACAATGGTGGCCTGGTGTATAACAGTCTCTTGTTGGGATTTTACATTTAAAGTTTAGTACATAATATAACCATGCTGTACAGTCCCAACAGTCAGCTGATGAACCAGTTTTCTCACCCATTCGCTCCCATGCTTTAATAGGGCTATGTCCACTTCCCCATCCTCCGTAAACGAATGTGGAAGCTATATCCCAGTATTTTTCCCAACAAGATCCGCCTATTTCACCAGATCCTGAATCAGATGTGTCAGAATTTGAATAATAACCATATGTTCCAGTTGTTGGTACTTCAGGGCGATCTGGGTTTTCCGGAGCATATCCTAACTCTAATGATAATGTAATAGGGCCATCATCCCATTCTCTATTAAGTCCTTTTACGAAATAATATTCAGAATTATTTTTTAAATTGTGTGGTTTTTCAAGTGTTACAATGTCACCAATGTCTATTCCACCCATATCTATCATATCAACATTGAGCGAAAGATTAAATTCTCTGACATGAGCCGCTAAATATGTTTTTGCTTTTTGAATTGCTTGTGTTTTTGAAAGATGTTTCTCTGTATAAACGATTGGTTGCTCTCCATAAACCGTTACAAGATCATCATATGCTTCACGGACAACACCATTAGAATATTTGACATATACAACATTATAAAATCCAAAATCATCAACATTAACTTCATAACTTCCGTCTTCCAATTGCCATAAATGAAGATCTTCATTTTTAGTAGCATTACGATGTTTGTTTCTTAACCATTGTGCTTCCGCATATATTGTTTCAAAGTCGGTGATTACTAATTGGTTTCTTTTGCATAAGAATAATACATCTATTCCATTACACATTTCTCCTATAAGGTCTTGAAATGTCTTTTCTCCACTTAATAATGGACTTGCTGCTCCACCATCGGTTTGTACATCATAATCTGGTCCACCTTCATAAGGATTACTTGTTGATGAGCCACTTGTGCTTGTTCCAGATAAGATAGTATCCGCTAATTCGCTTGCGTTTTTTCCACAAGCATATTTTATGTATTGAGAATTTTCAGAGAAATATTGGCTCGCTGTTTTTCCGACAACTTGACTTAAACCACTTGCTGATGAATAGTTATCATCATGAGCTCGAACAAGTTTTTTTGTTTGCAATCCATTACATGAAATCCAATCACTACCTGCCCAGCTTGCAAAAACAACCCACATTTCACTATAATGATAATAACCTTGTTTTAATCCTGCTACGAAGTCATAATACATTCCTGCATCTGATCCTCCAGCAATTAAGACTCCTATACATCCTTTTGCACTTGAGGAACCTCCAGCTCTTTGCACTACATTTGGGCCGACTCCTAAGTTTTTAACACTATGACCGGCACTACTTAATTTGTTTGCTATTGTTTTAATATAAGATTGTTCCTTTCCATTGATGTTGTCTGATCCTATCCAAAATGTTGACATTTTGTTTCACCTCTAACAACTTGGGTTGTCACCACATCTTGATGTATATTTTAGATTTCTCATTACTTGATTAAACTTTCTCATTCTGCTTGTTGCGTCAGATGCGTATTCTTGTCCATCAATTGTGACTATTGTCCAGAAGTGATCTGGTCCGTGTACAACTTCCGCGTCCAATCCTGCACTACTCATCATTGCCCTTGTTAGTCTTGATGTATCAGCACAATTTAAGTGTTTGCTTTGCATACAGGATTCCGCTGTTGAGTGATGAGAGCATCTGTATCCAGAGTATCTTATGTGAGATATGAGCCAATTATGTATTTTTTTTGCTTTATCTAAGTCTGTTGTTGCGTTTGCACATATTTTCTTGACAACAGCGTCTATTGTTGCTCCTTCTCCACCTTTAAATTGTGAGTTACTTGTTGTATTTGATTCTCCACCGTTTGATCCATATTTAAGTAAGTCACTTGCTCCTCTTTCTGGTGGTGCTGGTGCATATGATAATTCTATATCTGCTTTGATAGGACTTTCGTCATCCCAATCTATGTTAATTCCTTTGAGGAAGTAATAGTTTTCTGTGTGTATGTCTAATTTTTTGATTTCATTTTGTAATGTGAGTGGATTTTCTATTGTAACTATGTCTCCTACGTCAAGACCACCATTATATAGGACACTTGCTTTAATTCCCATCTCAAAATCTCGCATGTGAGCGGCTAAGTATGTTTTTGCTTTAACCTCTGCTTCAGTTCGTGAAAGGTTCTTCTCATAATAGTGTTTTGGTATCTCCCCATATACATTAACTAGGTCAGGAACATACTCTTTACAAATCCCCTTATTGTAATGAACATACACAACAGTAAAAAAACCATACTCTTTTACATCATGATCATAAGTTCCATCTTCCAATTGCCATAATTGAATATCTTCGGTCAAGTTTGGAATTTTTCTTCGATATAAATCAGCCTCCGCATAAATACTTTCAAAATCTGTTATGAGAATTTGATTCCTTTTACAAAGAAACATTATATCAAAAGCATTACATAAGTCACCAATGATATCTTTAAAGCTTTTTTCACCGGATAACATTGGATTTGATGCACTAGATGAATTTGATGAATCAGATGAAGAATTTGATGATTGAGAGTCTGTAACTTCAGCTGTGGCTGGTGTTAATGTTGCTCTTGGACGAACAGCTTTGTCTTTCCCGCTCACGCCACAATAATCAGCATCACAACCCCCTTTTGATTGTGCACATGTCCATTCACCAGTTTGAGTTTTTTTAGGATTAAAAGTTAATGTTCCAGACTTACCGCAAAGAGGACAATAATTCTTCCATGTTTTCTCAACTGCTGTATTTCCATATCCTGCCTTACTGGGCAACATAACAGCGGTAACAGTATTTTTTGTGGTCTTGATTTCTCGAACCTTTTTAACTTCCTCTTGCCATTGACCCATAGTTACCACCCAAAGAAATTACCTATTACACTTACTGCGGAACCAAATATACCGGTGTAACCTGATTGAGGAGCAACACCAATCTCCGGATACCAACTCTTATTTTTTATCGCTCCCTTTTGCATCGTATTTAAACAATTCTTAATATCTGTACGTAATTTAGTATTAGAACCAATATAACCTTTCACTTTCTTTTCCGCCTGAGCAACAGAAGGAGCCCATGGATCTATACCTCCATGCCAAATACGATAAAATAAGTACATTCCATCAAGAGCGTTACTGTTTTTAACCCAAGCATATTTACTAAAAGTCTTTTTAAGATAAGCCTTAATTGATTCCTTATCGCTTGCACTTGCCGTTACACTTGTAGGCTTAGCCCCAGTTGCAGTTGATGATGGAGTTGAAGAACCTGAGCTACTATAATTAACATCATTATATACATTAGCCCCTTTACTATAATCACTTTCACTTGCAATCTTTTTCATCTCCTTAGTAGGTTCTTCATATTTTAACGTATAATTTAAATTAGTTAAATTACTAAGTTTTTCTTCATTTAACTTATTTTCAAGAGTATGAGAATTTGTAACATCTGATGGATCCATTTTTTGAATCCTCTTAATGAGATCAGGGATTTCTTTAATTTCCTTTCCATTCATTGTTACATTACCGTCTTCATCAAAGCCGATTTGTTTTAATCTATTTTTTGCTGATGGAGATATAACCCAGTTTTCAATTTTTAATGCCTTTAATATAAGTCTCATAACCGTGTATCCATCTTTGTTAAGAACGTTTTGTTTTACAAAATTTGCTGATGCGTTTTGCTCAAACTTCCAACCATAATTTTGCAATTGAACAACTAACTCATAACCATCTTGACGTACTTCTCTTACTCTGCCAACAAACAAGATATGAGTTTTTCCTTTATTTGTACCATATATGACGCAAGTTGCACGGATAGGTTCCCAATATTCCATTAATTTTGGATCAAAGGGTGCTTTTAATTCTGCTGTACTCATAAAATCTGTCACTTGGGAATCAATACTTAAACTATGGAAATATTTATGTGTTTGTCTATCGGTGTTTGTCCATACTCTCACTTTCGTAACAAAATTAGGAGAGCTTGCGGTATCTATATCATCTCGTCCTAAAACAAGATTATTTCCTTTATCTAAATACCCAGCATTTCTTAATTCATGATATGCATTTACAGTATTTTCATATGTTTGTTCTCCCATTCTTAATCACCTATTTCCATGAGTTACATTCTGATGTTAAATCCATTGAGTACCATTTTCCATTTAATTGTACGGCATTATAATAATGCCCACAAGGTCTACCTACACTATATGAGTGTATACAATAACATGGGACTCCTATTACGTCCATACAACATTTTATTAATCTAGCACTATCTCCACAATTAGCATGGATACCTCTTCCACCATTGAATGTTATGTCAGCATTTGCATCACGATTATCAGCATAACTACTGTATGTGTGCATTTTCTTTAATGCTCTGAATAATCCTTTTGGATTTCCTTTATATTTTAATGCAAATTGACCATAATTTGTATCTGCTCGACCTACGGTTTCTAATGTTTCTGGAATGATGCTTAATCCTTCATCAGTTGGTTTATTACATTTATATTTAACTCTAGCAGTTGAACGTAATCCTCCACCTGTTTCTCCACATAATACATATGTTCTGGACGCATCACCCCATTTTGATGAAGCTTGAGATACGCTTTGTGGTCTTTCACTTTGAGAATTATCCCCGTCATGAGGATAATATCCGCCAGTTCCAACCTCAGGAATAATCGGATTATCAGGGTTCTCTGGTCCGTATCTCAAGCTTAAATCCGACTTAAAAGTGTTTTCTTTTGCATCCCACGACGCTGAGATCCCATAAATATAATATAGGTTCTCTGTCATCGTTAAAGGGTTTTTTAATTTAATATATTGTCCTACGTGTAATTTACCTGTGTATAATGTAGAAACTTTCACTTCCATTCCAAAATCACGAATATGAGCGGATAATAATGCTTGAGCTTTTAATCTTGCGGAATAGTAACTTGTTATACCTTTATCATTATAATATTTAATTACTTCTCCATAGATACGTACTAAATCCTCATTTTGGACTTTAACATATCCATTCTTATAATATAAAACGATAGTATTATACATTCCATATTGACTAATATCAAGATCTAATGAACCATCCTCTTGCATCCAATAATCTATGGTTATCGGAATATCTGGAAAACCAGTTTCCTTATATCCACCAGCAAAAAGAACATTAAAAGATATAAAATATAATGTATCATCTACAATATAATAATGAGCATCAATTGCAGAAGCAATAGAATGTATAATATCATCATAAGTAAGGTCATCATTTCCATCATCATCTTTATTGGAATCTGATGTAGATGAGGAACCACCGCTCTGAGATGTTTCACTACCTGTATCAGTTGTAATATCTTGTATTGTATTATCTACATTTGAAGCATCATAATCCTCAGTAGTAGTTTGACACCCTTTAGCTTCAAGTACAACACGAATAAGAGAATTCTCATCTTTATAATGATTTGGTTTTATAAGAGAATTTGTAATCTTTGCTATATTTGTCCAATTACATTTTGCTCCATAAAAACGATCAGTAATAGAATTAATCGAACCGGTAGGATAAGCATGTTTGGTAATTTTATAAAGCTTTTTCCATAAAGCGGTAGATCTTTGTTTTTGAAGGTCCTGATTTTGTACCGCTTTTTGGTTAGCTAATAAAGCCTTTTTACGTCGCTCATGGTCATCTTCTGTTAATAAATTCTCTAATGTTTTCCAAAATGCCATTTTCTACACTACTTTGTTGAATCTTGTTCTGTTTTCGCTTTACTTTGCATTGAACGTTTAAGAGCTTTAAGTTTTTTACCATTAGCTCCATTTACATACATTTGAGATAAATATTCCAAATCATCTTTTGAAGTTATTTTATTAGCGGTTTTAAGATTAACATTATTAGATAACGTCCAAGAATTACGAAGATAAGAAGGAGTATAAGTATTTGTAGCATTAGTAACTTGATCAAGTTTTACAAGTTGCTCTTCCGCAAAATCTTGTGCAACATAAACATTGTCATGATTAGTAGTTGTTTTTGCTGTTAATTTATTTATATCCCATTCTTTTAGGTTTTTAATAACATCCGTTAATTCTGGGATAGATTCAACTTGTTTATCCTTATATTTAACGGCTCCACCATCATCAAGAGTGTACTGGTCAAGATTAGATATTCCAGCTAAATTAACATGATATTTAATTCTTAAAACGGATAATAATGTCTTAACAACCTTTTCAACCGGCTCTCCTACTAGACCTCTTACAATCGTAGGACTTACAAGTTGTTTAAGTTTCCAACCTATATTTTCTATAGTAATTTGTATTTCATATCCAGTTTGGTTTACTTCACGTACCCTTCCTGAAAAAATCATTTCTCTATCAATGATTCCACCATAGATTTTACATGACATGTAACCTGGTTGCCAATAAGCCATTATTTGTTTGTCATAAGGGCAGGTGAGTACTGCTGTTGATGTTATATCGTTTTTATCAGCATCCATTTGCAAACTAGTAAAGTATCTATGTAATAAACCATCTGGAAATGTTTCTACGACAAATTGTTCACTCAATCCACGATAATAGTTATTTTGACTAGAAATACTATCACCTCAGATTTAGAATCCCCAATTGTCAACTTCTCTAATGGTTATGCTCCAGGCGCTTTCTTCTTCCCCTTCTCCGATACTATAATCACATTCAGTCATATATCCAACTGGAATTGCTGGGAATAAAGAACTAACAACTGTAAGAGGTCTGCCAACTAAATTATCAAAAAAGCTTCTTCTAAGTTCTATAAACTTTTCATTATAATGTTCTGGATATGACCATAATATTGTTCCATCGCTGTCTGATCCAGTTGTAAAATCTTCAATATGTACTAATGTATCACGTTTTTCTTTATCTAATGTTACTGTTCCGGTAACGCTAGATAATCTTTGGTGTACTAATACTTCAAGTTGAACTTCTGCATAACGGTCACATGCTTTTTCTAATAAAATAAGTCCTTCTGCACTATTAAATTCCTCATAATCCTTACCATGTGGTGTATATTCAACGTTCCTTACGTTAAAATACATAGCTGGTGGTAAAGATACTTTAGAAGTATTTTTTGATTTGTTTACTGTGCTTTCTTTGGTTGTGGTATTTGTTAAATGGTCTTTTGAATAAGATTTTCCACTTGTACTTTGGTTTTTTTTAGAAGTAAAACCAGCGTTTTGAAGTAATTCTGCGTCTGTATAACCAGGTACAATAAGCACAGCTCCTTTGGTCATTCCATATTCTGCCATATATCATTCACCTCTAAAAAAAATATGATGATTATTGTATATAACCATCATCGTCGACTTTAACTCTGCCAAAGTTACTATTGAATCTGTGTCTAAGTTTGTTAATAATAATTTTTATTTCCAATTTGATTCTGTTCATTTGTAATCACCATTATTTATAAGTTACTAATCCAAGGCTTGGTTGTCCGCCTGGGGTGTTATTTATGTATGATGCGAATTCTGCGAAGGTTCTTTTTTCAATATATCCGCAGTATGAAGAATTATTACATTTATTTCCTAAACTATTAAGAACATATACGATTTTATTTTTAGTATCAATTTTCCAGATAGTCTCATAATGACCATATTTATTCCTGTAATATGAATGAATTATTGCATCAGCCTTGTTTTTACCGACATTGACAGAAATAAGTTCTCCAAGTTTCTTGAACCTTGAAGAGGTATCTTTTCCTAAATCAGAAAAATACATCCATTTAATTTTGAGTTTATTATTTGATCCCTTAGCAATAGCAACTGCAATTCCATTATGATCAGTACCTTTGGTGGTGGTACCGGCATATTTGGCTAATTGTGCTTCTGTATATTTTGTAAAACCAAATTTCTTTAGCACTTGATGAGTTGCATGTACTCCGCAGTAATAAGCGGTACATTGACCAAGACGATTACAACCTTCATCAACAAAGTGAGGGAAACTCACAAATATAGTTGGATCAATTTTAATAGTAGTTTTTGTTTGAGTGGTTTTCTTAGTTGTAGTAGTTTGCTTTTGAGAAGCGGTTACGTCTTTACTGTTAAAAACACAGTAATTTGGTAATTGTTTATTATCATTATAGTAAGCTAATACTTTACTGAAACAGAACACGTATAAATGATATGGCGCTTTCTTTTTAGAATTGACAGTTTGTGCATATGATGGTGCTTGTTTGTTTTGTTTAATGTATTTTGCAATACGTTTTGCCATATCTAAATAATCATTTTTTAAAACCTTTTCATTCATGATATCCCCATTAGAGTTAGTCGGAAGTTTAACATTAATTGGGGAAATTGCCTCTGTTTTAAGGTTTAATATTTGTTCACATAATAAGTAAACGTATGTTGCAGTACCATATTCTTTGTTTTCAATTGTTACGTATTTTGGAAGTTTTTTATTTTTTTGCACAAAGGCCATAACTTCCTTTGCTTCTTTCATTATGTTTGCCTTTTTAACCATTGACAGTACCTCTTGATTGTTTATATATGATTAATTTTTTGACGTTGGTTCTTATTTAAATGTTAATTAAAATGTTTTAGGTGTTTAAAAAAAAATAAGCAGATGTCATTCTGCTTATTTTGTTAATGATGCACCAGTAGGGAGATTGGTTGCATCATCAGTTGCTCCGACTGGGTCGTATTCCGCTTCGGAGTCTTGAATGATCTTAGGATCACTTCTTTCCTGTACATCAATGATTGCATTCTTAAGACTGTTTTCAATGTTTTTAGCCTTATCTGCGGTGTTGATTTTGATGTCACGGAGTTTAAAGTTCTTGTTAAGCACGGTGAATGTAGGTGCTTTCTTGAAGAGATTTACATTAAGTTTAGGTATTGCTTTCTTGTTACAGATTGCTAATTGCACGTAACGTTGTTTATCTGCGTCAGAAGTGTCCGTATCTTTACCATTGTCACCTTCGGAATCTGCTGCTGTTTGTGCATCATTTAATGTCTTGATTGCTTGATCCAAAGGAACTTCTCCAGCATATGATTTCATCATCCAATCTGTATATTTGGAGAACCCTTCATAATCATTATAGTTGAATAGTGGTGCTAGATCTCTTATTTCTTTAAATGGTGCTGTTAGTATAGCATCTCTTAAAGGATCATCTCCATTATATTCGAATTTTCCTAATTGTTCTCCATATAGTTTTTTATAATAATCTCCATCTTTGCCTTGTTCAAGTAATTTGTTCATTGCTTCTTCTTGGGTGTATCCTTGATTTACAAGATGATTGAGGTCACGTGCTTGCATAAATCCACCCCAACCTTGTGAGGCAAATTGTTTTGCTTGATCATGATATTCATAACTTGTATCACGGGCACGATTAAGTAACAATCCAATGGTATCGGTTTCTGTATCTCCAGTTGCGGCTTGATAGTCGCTTAATGCTTGTTCCATTGTTGCTTTATATACTAATTGTGCAACTTGGGCTTGAATTGCAAATATTCCTTGGGTCATTGTATTTTGGAAAGCGGCTTGAACATCATTAAGGTTTTTATTTTGTTCAAGAGTGTATGCTCCTTGATACATACTAATTGCTGTTTGTGCAAGTTCTGGTTCAACTTGGTTAAGCATTACATCTTGGATTCTTTGGAGTTCATGTACGGCAAGCATTTGTGCTGCTTCTATATCTTTAACTCCTAATTGATTAGCTAAATTATGAATACTGCCTTCACCAAGAGTTACTGTGATCCTATCTCCTTTGCTAGTGCTAGTACGAGCAAATCTAAGATAACGATTCTCAAAACGTTGAAGAATCTTTTCTTCTTTTTTCATTAGCATTGCAAGTTGCTCCGCTGATCTAAATCCTGGCGCTCCAATTCTTTGAGAGCTATTAGGGTCAAAGAATGTTCCTGAAAAGAAATCATCTGATAAGATACCACGTACATTATAGATATCAAGCATACTACGGCCTGCAACACCGAAGCTTGCCATTACTTTTTGATAGTCCTCAGTCATTTCTTCCATATTTTTGACACGAGTATCTATTTGAATGGTTGCATCAGCCATTGCTTGAATACGAGCTGTATTACTATCATCTTTAAATTTATCAGGATTTATGAACCCTTCAAGATAATCCATCAATCCAAATTCGTCTTTGGAACCAACCATTCCACTTCCTTGCATAAACTCTTCCCAGTTAGCCTGCACTCCTTTATAACCAGTTAATCCTTGGTTCATTTTTGCATTAATCATATTATCACTTGAACTGATTAATGCATTTTGTTTTCCAAGTAATGCTTTTGTTTCTGCACTTGCGGAGTTATTATCTTCACGAGCTTTTTGTATTGCTTCGAGCATTTGGTCTTGTTTTTCATTATCTGATAGGTCACCAAATTTTTCATTTGCTTTGGATTGTGCCTCTTCCCATTTTGAGGTTTGCTCATCATATGAGGATTCTGCATTTGAAGCGATTTCAGAGAGTTTAGATATTTTCTCCTCTTCTTGTTGTCTGATCATTTCAATGCCTTGTTGGACATATCCCCATACCATTTGTGCAACCATGACGTATGGGTTCATCATTAAACCAAACATACCATTTGCAAGTTTTCCAGCCATTCCTCCAACAGCACCTGCAAGTCCACTTAATTTTCCGGTAACTGATTCTTGCCTATCTGCTTCGGCAGCGGCAATACTAGCTGTTGTTTCACGACGTTTAGCTTCATTAAGAGTTTCAATAGTTGCTATTTCCTTATTAATTTCTGCGGTTAATTTCGCCCTACCTTCTTCATCTTTAAGATCCATTTCCATTAATTTAGAAATATGTTCATTAAGTTTCATACTTGCTTCTTGTAATTCAGCTTCAAAATTACGTCCTGATGGAATAAGACCGTCTAATAATGCTCCATATTGCTCATGAGTCATAGTTCCTTTAATTAACTCTTGAGTCCATTTTTCTATGGCACGTTGATTACGTTGCTGAATTTTTTGTTCTGGAGAAATTTTTGATTTTGTTATATTCTTTCCTGCATTCCTAAATACATCACCAAAAATTTTCATACGAAGGTCACGAGAAGGATCAGAGATTGGTGCTGACACTATTCTTTTTGCACCTTTAAGTTTTGGTTCATGTACAGGTTGCTCAAATATATCTCCAAACAATTTTTTACGTAACTCAGCATTAGCATCACGAGTTAAGTTGACAAAAGTTACATTACTTAAACGATCTAATTGTCTTTTGGCCTCAATTGGAGTTAAAGGCATTATATTAGCTTTAAGTTTACGTTCATTTAAAAATTGTTCCGCTGTTTTAGTTGCCTGCTTCGGTAAATTTACACGATCTTGTTGTGATGAATTTATACGACTTATTTCACGCCAAATTAAATTTGCAATGTCTTTTCTACCAATTATTGCCTGAATATCATCATAAGTGGCATTCAATACAGCATTAAGATTAGTAAAACCTTGTTGCAATCTTTGTATACTTTTGACACCAACTCCTTGTATTTGTTCAAAGGTTTCTGCAATCACCATAGAGTCTTGAGCCGCTTTATTACGAACAAGCTCTTCTTCTTTCATATTCAATAATGTTAATCCCCTAGGAGCTTGCAATGCTGGTTTCAAACGCCCTAAATTATCAGAACCAATAAGTTTTTCAATCTCATCATATGGGGCACGGAATAACGCCTCAAGTGTTCTATACTTAGCTCTTAATTTTATCCGTGTATATTCACCTATTTGAGGTATATTATCTAACCATTTATCTACTTCAGTTCTATAATTTAAATTAACCGCCCATCGATACTTTCCTGTATCATTTATATCTCTTGGATTAGATACTTTTGTCCGTTCATAACTAAATTGATCATAAAAATGTTGTGCAACTTTTCCTTTCAAACGATATTGTGTTCTTAATTGTTCTGGAGACATATCTAAAAATTGTGCAAAAGATTCTTCGGACAAATTTTTCAAATTAGACCCAAACAATTCTTCTCGTAACCATTGTGGTAATACAGTATTAATTTGGTTCTTAATTAAGCCCCATGCAAGCGTTTTCATTTCTGGGTGATACATCCATGAACTTTGGCTCTTAGTAAATATCTCTTTTGCAAAATCATCTATTTTCGCCCCAGCTGGAGCAATCCTTCCTTTAAAGTATTTTTTTAATATTACTTCCGCCATTGAAGGACCTATTCCTGGAAGCTGTGCTAATTGCTCCTGAGGATCAACATATCCAGGAGCTTCATATGGATAATTAATAGCTGCCCATTGCATTGGACCAAAATCTGTTACCCCTTTAGGACCTGGAATAACTCGAACACGTTTTGGTTTCGTTTTTTTAGATTTTCTCTTTTTAGATACTTCTTTAACAACTTTCTCTCGTTCCTTTATTTCCTTTTCCTCTTCTTCTACTGATTCTCTCAACAAACCAGACGTTTCAGAAAATCTATTATAAACACTATTAAATTCCTCTTCAATCATATCAAGATTAGCTTGATCTCGTTTTATTAATTCTGGTTTTAAATAGTCTTTTTCATCTATTAAATAATTTCTACCTTCTTGAATTGCATTAGAAATACGTTGAAACATATTCTCTAAGGTAGCATGAATTTTAAGAATTTTATTTCGTGCATTATAATTTTGTTGATTTTCTGCTTCATTATAAAGATTTTCAGCCGTAATCGTCATCTCTTCAATAGAATGAATCATATCAATTACAGATTCAGGCGCTCTAACATCAAAAGCTTTTTTCGTACTCACTTCTAAAGAATCTCTTCGACCATATAAATCCATAATATTAGATAAATCTTTATTCTTCAATGCAGCATTTAAATCTTGTTTAAATTTATTAATTACTCCCAATTCTTCTTCTCGATTAAGATCTTTTTTACTAATTCGCTCATCAAGTGTTCTCTCTGGTTTTTTATCAAGCTTTGTTTTTGTCTTTACCTCTTCGGTAACTTGGGCAACATCATCAATAACATCAATAATTTGACCAGCACTATCAATAACAACACCCATAACTTGTCTCATATTAGCTTGAGGGTCTAAAGCTCTTTCTTGTGCAATTTTAGCAGCCTTAAATTTAGTAGATTGATCAATATCAGGATCCCACCAACCCGCTACGGCTCTTTGTTTTAAATCACCAATACGTGCACGACCCTGAGCTGTATATTGCATTGCCCTTAAATTATCCCTAGCGGCAACCCATTGAAGATCTTCATCAATAGTCCAAGCTTCACCACTTAACTTTTCATATTGAGCCATTGCGTCTCTAAAAAGAGGAATATCTTGAATTGTTTTAAAACTTTCATCTCTAACATCATTATAATTATAATAAAATCCTTCAGGATTTGCTTTCTTAAAAGTATCTTCCATTTGTTTTAAAGCTTGAGCTGCTGCTTCAACACTTTGAAACTTCTTATCAACTTTATTAAAACTTAAAACACCTTTTTTATCATCTAACTTTTCAAGATTCCATATTTTCATTCCGGCTGATTTATTAACAAACTCGACCATTTTTTCAACTGTGTCAAGATTTTCAAATTCACCATCCAGAATTCTATCAACCATATTTCCTTCTTTAAAACGAGTAGAAATAAGCTCATCATCGGATAACTCGTCTTCTTTAACATCAACCATTCTTCCAGCAAAATCATCCCAATATTGCCCAGCATTAGATTCTTGTTTTGCTAAATTAACATTTGCCATATATTTTTTATCTAATGATTCTTCTTTAAGCAACTCTCGGATCTTCTTTTTCATAGTTGATGCGTAAGGACGTTTACGATTATTTAAATAATCTTTAGAAAATTCTTTTCCTAACTCTGTAAGCCCTACAACTTTCTCGTTTTCTCCCCAAACAACTAATTCATTCATAATTTGATCTATATCATCAGAATTAAATTGTCCTTCATAATTACGAACTTTTTGAGAAACCATTTCAGTATTAACTGTTTTGTTTATATCATCAAGTATATCTTCATCAGGATTTAATAATCTTAATAAAGAATGATGAACATCACGAGAAGAAGGTTTTTCTCTTGATTTAAATAAAGATTCATCATTCACTCTATTTTTTATATCAGCTAATGCATCTTTTATAGGTTGAACTAAAATACCACCAGGATCCTTTCCATTAAAATAAAAGTCTAAAGCACGATCAAGCTTTAAATGATCAGGAGTCAAATCCTTCGCTTTTAAATCAGCCTCCGTACCAAATTTCACATTACCTATATCATCATAAGCATAATATATAGCTTCTCCTGCATCATCCACTATTGTAGTAATTGGCCCTATTATATCAGACAATCCAGAATATTTGGAATTAGGATCAGAACCAAAAATACTAGGAATTGTATCCTCTACTAATCCTTTTTGTTGTGCTTGTGTTAAAGATTTTCCAAATGCATTTTCCAATTTTTCAATAGCACTAACAAGTCCTTGCTCTTTAAGTGTATTAAGCATATTTATTTTATCTTTTCGATACCCTTCATGAAAATTTTCTAATGAAACTGTTTTATCACCATATGTTTGATCAGTATATGTAGATATTGACCCTCCCAAACCATTAGTTCCAGAATTATGTAATTTTATTTGTTCAATCTCTGCCTGAGAATGTGATCGCATAGCTTTTGATTCAATCTCAACCTGTTTAGGAGTTTTTAATGATTTGCCAAACACTTCTTTTTGATATGCATCTATATCACTAATTCTTTCTGCATCAGCCGGTAAATATTGATACTCATCATAAAAATCAGTAAAATATTCCATAGTTCCTGAATCACGTTCAGCATCAATATTTGCTCCAAATACTGGCGTTATATTTGGTAAATTACCATTTTGTAAAATAATAACGGATTTACCAGCATCTATTGAATCTAATAATGAATCGTGATGTTCTTTTCTAGCGGTCCCTGTAAGCCAACCGTAAGTTTCGAGTTTCTCATTCCCCATAAATAATTGAGTTTGTTGTCCATCAAATTCTTGTGTAAATAAATAACCAAGAGACATTAATCCTTCAGGGCCAAGTCCTTGAATTGGCATAAATCCATATTTAGCTGTTAATGCTTTTCGTCCTATATCCATTGTATCTTCAAAATCAAGAACTTTGGTAAAATCAGGGATTAATTCATCAGTACGACCCATTTGTATAAGCTGTTCGTTAACCCTTTCGATCGTTGCTGAAAAAGCACTCATATCAAAAGCTCCATTATGAGCAAGAGCTTTAATTTTTTTGCCTGCTTTTTCAGCCTCGGCAATAGTCATACCAAAAAGACTTTCTAAATAAGTCACAAATTCACGTAATCCCTCAGCTTCATCAATTAAAGATCCACCATTATTGATAATATCATCATAACTTAATGTATTTGCTTGTTGAGCACTTTTTGATATAATATTTTCAGTACCGTCAACTTGACGATTAATAAGGGCATTATTTTTTTTATAATCATCTTCAACGACACCACCAGTTTTAAATACAGATGAAACTTCTTCACCAACAAAATGTGCCGCTCCAATTTGTATAATAGCATCATTACCCTTTAAACCATGTTTTCCACTAAAATCTACACCGGTAGTTTCAACGTCAAAAACAAGAAAATCTTGATATGCTTGTGTTTGTGCTTGCGCTAATCGAGCAGCTGCGGCTGAAACGGAAGGAATAGCCTCAATATAAGATTGTTCAATACGTTCCTGCTCTGTTTTTGTTTCTTTTGCTTCCGTACCCGGACTAGCAATACCCATTCCTTTAAGATATGCTAATACTGATTTATATCCGGCATCATAAGCTGCTTGTTCTAAATAAGGAATTAAATTTCTAATATTTTCTTCTGTAAGTTCTAATTCATGAGCTACTTTATTTTGAATTTCTCCTTCAATCTTAAACCCTTCTAAACCACGTTTTGCGGCCTCTTCAGCATCATCAAGAATTGAAGGATAATATATCATATTTGATAAAAAATTAAATGCCCCTAAGGATGACATTGACCCTTTAATTTTATAAGCCTCTGCCTTAGCATCATTATATTTTTTTGTATCTGGTTTTAACTCCCCTGATTCAACTCTAGCCTCAAAGGAGCTTACAGGAATATTAGTATATTCTTTAAATAATGCTTTATTCATTCCTTTATCAGTAAATTCCCCAAAATCTTTATATTCAGGAAATTCTACTGAAAAAAGAGCAGATAAACCTCTTTTAATTAATAATTGAAGCATTTTTTCTGCATATTTAGGATTTATCTTAGAGAAATCTGTTGGATCAGTCATAGGAATATCATACCATTGCTTCATTTGATCCGGTATACTACGCGCAACACTAAGTAAACTTTGACGTTGATCATCTGATAATTCTAATGTAGTTGCAATACGATTTACCGCATCATCAGTAAAAGCTAATTTATCATCTAATAATGCTCCATTTTCGAATAAGACTTTACCTACATGAGTGGCTCCTCTTTCATAACTTTCATATCTTTTAAGAGCTTCTAATTCTCTATCAGTATATTGTGCTGGATTATCCATAAATAAGTCATATTTACTCGTTTTTGAAAATGGATTATTTTGATCTCGTAATGACGGATCATAACTTGCCCTAGCTGCTCCCCTTACCTTTTCAACAGCCTCATATGTCTTTTCATCATACTCTATTGGTTTTCTATATTGATTATTTACTTTTGTTGCTATTTCTCTTGCTCTGGAGTTTATAGCAGAAATATTACTTCGTATACTCTTAATATTTTCTGTATTTGATGATATAAAACCAATTGAAGACTGATTTGGACTAAAACTACTAAAACTATTATTACTTCCACCACGACGATTTGTCTCCCAATCTTCATATGGTTGGTAAAGTGCTTGTCCTTTAATTGGTCTTTCAAGACTAGATTGAATATTAGCTTTTAACATACCAAGTAATTCAACAAAGTCCTTTAAACCTTTAGCTAAACCATATAAGCCTAATGGACCAAGAATCGGTGCTATAACTTTAAAAAGAACTCCATTTCCAATACTATTTAAAAACTCTAATACATCAGCAAATCCCTGAACAACACCGGTTAACATTGAAGCAAAACCACTACCAATATTACGATAAATAGCTTGGAAAATTTGATTAAGCCTCTCAACTTGTGATGCAAAATTAGTTAATGTTCCTTGATAAATATCTTCCAGATTACGTTGATGTTCAATACCCTTAGTGGTTTCTTTAATCCTGTTTTCATCCAATTTGAGCATTTGTTGTCCCATTTTGTTACCAACAATATCACCCCAAACCTCGATTCTATCAAGATTTGTTAAATGATTATCATTCATGGCTTTGGTAATCATTCCTATTTGCTCTGCAATTGGTTTCATATGCCATCCTTGTTCTGGATCTTTTTCCCATAAAGAATAAGCGTCTAATCCAAGTTTCGCAAGAGCATCTGACACTTTTTGATCTTGACTTGCTGGTTTTGTAATAAATGCACGTAACGCTGTACCTGCTATACTACCGGTTACACCTTTTTGTGAAAATGCTCCAATTGTACCAAGAAGGTCATGTAATCCTTCTTCGTTACTAAGGGTTGCTCCAGCTGCTGCTGCGGAACCTCCTGCGAATTTAAGGGTTTCAATTACGTCTGAAACATTTAATGGGCCAGAAAGGGAAGTTGCTACGAGTAAATTACTGACTTCTTTTGTTTCAGCTCCAAAGGTATTTGATTTAATGTCTCCACCGAGTAATGATGTAGTAGTTACAATATCTTCTAATGTTGATGCAAGATCCATACCGGAAATCTTTGCTACTTGAAGACCATTTTTTAATACTTCAATTTGGTTATTTACATCAGTTAATCCTGCACGCCCTAATGTAACAAGACCATCATTAATATCCTGAATTCCCATACGAAATTGGCTTGAGAATTGTTGTGCGGATTGTGAAAGCATTTGCATTTGAGCATTAGTATTATTACTAATTGCTTTAACCATGTTCATTCCGCGTTGATATTCTCCAAATGCTTCGGCTGATTTAAGACCAACAGCAGATATTGCTGCTCCAAGACTTAAATATGCTGCACGTCCAGTACCAGCCATTGTGGTATAGGAGGTCATCAATGAGGAAAGGAGTGCGGATAAATTATCCATTCCTGTGTAGGCGGCGGTAAAACCGCTCATGTTACCTACAACATAATTCATTTGTGTTTGAACATTAAATTCCGTAGTTTTTACCATTGTTTTTACTTCCCTTTAAAAAAATTATGGTGTTTTAAAATAAAGATACATGATTTTGCAATTGGAATTCAGTTCGCCATTGGATAAAAGCATATAAGAATATTTTTTCTTCATATGATAATAATCCTTCTTTTTCCATTTTAGCGACTTGTGTTGGTGTTTTTCGGAGAAATAGACATAATTCACCGTCCAATTGCAGTTGTCTATTCTCCTTTATTTGTGAATAATATTTATTGAAACATATCTGAGTCAGATACGTCTTCTAACATTTTTTGTACTTCTTCGAAGATTGCAGTTACCATTGCATTATCTACGTCATTTGCCCATTCTTGTTCTGTTAATTTAGGCTCTACAATGGTTGATGCAAGAGTTCTACGACGGAATGCCATAGAATCTTCGTATTCAGAACGGTTAAGTTCACTTAATTGTTTTCCAATTAATTTGTAATTGATTAAATGATTGTTTTCAGTTTCTGATAATCTTCTAGCGAGGAAAACAAGTTTTTGAGGTTCGCCAGTTTCTGGGTCGGTACC
>JAEEGL012615893.1_pt1 | contig 32851 bp, 9 predicted proteins | sample 9134231 | NCBI WGS metagenome assembly JAEEGL01 (sample SAMN16246548, study PRJNA631951) | gut metagenome | biome: gut microbiome; feature: rumen; material: fiber-attached | host: Bos | place: Iran: Karaj | collected 2018-10
GGCTAAAGAACTCAATATTGGCATAGCCCAGCATTATGCAATGTATGCCCAATGGTATCGCGACAGCACACCTATGCCTGAGCAGGAATAAAAGACCATTTATTTGACATAAAAACCCGATTACGTGTTCTTCAGGACACATAATCGGGCTTTTAACATTGTTTATTTGTTTCACTCAAACATAATCTATAACTTTGCACGTTTTTTATATATATTGAGTGCGCGCGCACTACGTTATGCGCGCGCGAAGAAAAAATGAAATTCATTACAACCGACATGGATAATATTAACATCATAGATAAGCGTGTGATTCGTTTGGGGTTTGTTCTTAGAACCATTACCCTATTAGCCCTATGCTTATTGAGCATTGTAGCAAGCAAAGTATGGGCTGCCGACGTCAAATATTACATTATCAACAACAATGGTAAGGTCTGTTTCCAATATGTTATCAAGGAAGGCTTTACCTATTACAACTACGATGGCTATAATATAAAGACCCATCTGTACGTCCATCCTTGGGCAAGGAGTATGGTTGCAACAGGCTTCCGATTCTACACAAATATAGAAGAAGCCAGAGCTGATGCCGCAGGTACTATTGGCGCTCATTTTGAGGAAGGAGAAACCATCAATAGCGAGACTACCGGTACAGGTCCCTTCTACGTGCGTTACAGAATGAAGACGCAGCAGGAACTTGAAGAAGAGGGTTTCACATATGACCCTGACGGCAGAATGACTTACTTCATGCAGATTCGTGAACGTAATGCCAAGGGTGGCAAGCGCCGACAGGTTTATTTTGATGCTGAAACAAATGACAAACGTTTCGAATTTGGTAGTCCGGGAGGTTCTGAAGCTGATATTCCCTATAGTGAAGAAGGAGGAGATGGATATCTGCAAATAGACGTTCCTTACCGATTCCGTTTCGACACCAAGGGCGATGCCTATGGTGTTTACATCTACAACGGTGCCGGTGAAGGATTAAACCCTAATGGTGTACTGACCGTCAAAGAAGTAGGAAGGAATAATGACAATAAAGTCAAGCAAAAGGAAAAGGTAGTTTACGAAGACATAATCAGCAACTACGACCCTGGGACCTCTACGACCCTGCAAACCTTCTTCTTTGTTGCGGCAAACGAACACATCCTGAATAGTAGTTGGAATGCTCAATGGAGTAAAAAGGTTTTCATTGTCGGTGCATTGGGTGGTCTTGACTATGTGATGCGAGACAACAGCAACGTACCTACGGGTAATGATGAAGCGAACATGCCATATATGCTCTGTGCGATGGGTGCGACAGGAAACTTCTCTGACCCAGGCTATCAGTTGCAATGTTATCGTAGTTGGCGTAACTATGATCCTTCTAACGGTAATACCGCCCTTATTCTAACAACACCTTACGAGGAAACTCATCAAGTTACCTATCATATTGTCAATAGTGCCAATACGAGTGAAGACGTACTGACCATCATACAACGTCACGGACCACACTCTCCTTTCAACCTCTCTAACCGCAACAAACTGCAGCGATTAGGCTGTACACTGTCCACAGACTATTTTAGCGACCGTGAATGTACTACACCAGCCTCGGCAAAGGTTGGTGATGCCACCGACGTGTACGTTCCATATACATTCGATGCTGCAGGAACTACTACGGCTACAAATTTAGTATTCAGTACCAAGGAAAATCCCAAGTGGTTTAGTTTGACAATACGTGAATCAGGTACGAAGAAACTTATTTACGATAATGCCCACGATGTCATCAACTCTTCTGATGATTCACCTATCACTCCCGATGCTGAAACACTTGCCACACAGGAGGCGCAGTTTGCATTCATTGGCGACCCATACTCTTTCCAGGTTATCTGTAAGGGTGCTGACGGAAAGTATGCTTATGTAAATCCCGAAACTCTTGCCTATAACAAAGAGAAGAACAATGTATGTTTCACGGATTCACCAACAGACGACTTGGATAAGTTTGCCATGTTGCCAGGAACCACGAGTAGCAGCTTCCAGATTTTCAGCCGCGATGCCTATGCCCTGCCCAAGCGTGCGTTCTGGGATGCACGAAACGCTGGTAACCAGATTTGGATGTACACGCAGACTGGTACTAATGAAATCGCTGCCTCCAGCAACCTGCATGCTACTCCAACGCCAGAATATGACTATACTTACAACATTGTAGATAACTCTGGGCACATCGCTATAAAATACACCGTCCGTCAGGAAGTAGCGCATCGTCTTGATGGTGAACATGGTCATAAAGCCATACCGGAAGCTATCTACAGCCCATATCTGAAGGGCGAAACACTCACGTTCTATACCACATTTACAACTCCTGATGATTTAGCAACACTTTCAGGAGAGACGGACAAGCTGCCTTCTGGTGGTGTTTCCTCCACCAACATCTACGTACGCTATACTACAGCTCATCTTTCTGAGAAACACTATCCTCTTGACGACACCAAGAACTACTTTATGCAAATCAATGGTCGCTATGTTCTTTATAACGGGACCAGCGTGGTTACGCAAACAGAACGACCAAATGTAGAAGGTGTTAATATCTGGTTTGTGTACAACCAAGACCCTTATGACATTATAGTCAGAAATATCAGACCAAATAATGTCTCATTTGATCTTTTTGACAACACCGACACTTACAATACTCGCTTCATCATGATGAACAGCGAAGCGGCAACACCGGAAGAAGGACAGATTGTATTGTTATTTGCCAATGGTGCAGACATTTCCACGGCATCCAATAGCATTAGTCTTGCACTGAAGGGTGATAACACCTTGGAAATATCGACTACCGACCGCAGTGCAGCTGCTCAACAGATTCTTTTCTCAGAGGCGGTTCTTGAAAGGACATACCGACTCATTGACAAACAAGGTAAAATCCTATTAGAATACGAAAGTACAGAATTAGCAAATCATGAAAATTTAGGCGTGCCGACGAAGTGGATCAGTCCTCTTGTTAGCACTTACCACTACTGGATACGTAGCAACTTCAACATATCTGGTAATACCTATACGCTGAAAGAAAAACAAACAGAGATTACTTCTCCTGCATCATCTTCCGATGGTTACATTTACGTAACGTATGATGCAGATGAAAACAATGCTGTTAAGTTAAGTCAAGTAAGTCCATTCAAGCGTGCACATCGTAATGGCGAAGCGTCTGGCATTTTTGAACGTCAGTACTCAGATTTCAGTCAGATGTACATGATACATTATAACGATGGTTCCAGTTTTTATCAAGAGGACGGAAGCGATGGTGATGAGGACACTGCGACGAAGGCTGTTTACCCCTACACGAACGGCGATGGATGTCTGAATATCTATGGTCAGGCCGACTGGGATGAACAGAAGCAAATGGGATCCTCTACCCGTACCCGTTGGTCGTGGTACTTAGCTAGTGAACATAACGATCCTTATCGTGTGTATGTCACCACCTGGCAGTTATCGCATGCCTATAAGGTGCCCGGCGATGCCGTCAATACCAACTTCTACAATTATTTCCGAACTTATTACGACACAACCCTTGGCCAAATTATTACCAGTAACATTAGCGACGACCCCCGTGCCGCTGCTCATGGAGAGGTTCCTACGGAATACATGATACTTGGCTCTGCAGACAACTACAAGCTGGTAACCGCTAATGAGATAGATAACAGTGTAGCAGTCCATGCTGACTATGGCAAGCACCGACCCGTACACTCGTTTGAGCAATATTGGAAGACCTGGGAAGTCATCACAGAAAAAGGAACCAAGTTCTCAACTTATAAGGATGCCGATAAAACAGCCGTCTTTGCTACACAAGAAGCACTTGATGCTGAGATTTTAAGCCTTGGCAACACCTTTAAAACCAATCACCATCCTAACCTTAACCGTTACCAGGCTTGGGCCAATTCCCGTCCGATAGATTATAAAGATGCAGCAAATCAGAATTCTAAGAAGTACGCTTACGATTACCATTACTTCGAGCATGTAGAGATGGGAGAGACCTTCTCGCTTGTGGAGCACTCCATTGACGGTATTATCATCCTTCTTGACAATCACGGCTGGGAGATTATGCGTAAGCCTATGGGTAAGACTGGTAGTAGCGACAAGGCAACCAAAGACGCTGCCATTGCAGCCTACAACAGTCCGATGGTGAAGCAGTATCACTTCTGGAGTGAGGCAACCAAGGCTCCTAACTACCATAAATACTACGACGTAGGAACCGAAAAGGGTACAGGAACCTCGTTGACAGACTATCCAGAGGTACTTAATTCCAACCTAAACCTGACTGACCTTTATGTGACCTACGATGTAAAACCAGAATATGCGGAGGCTTATGTTGGTGCAGATAATAAAACGGATGCAGATAGGGTCGAAGAAGAAGGAAAACCAGGTGTCAAGTATCCGTTCCTGATCCGTCAAAATGGTAAATTGGCGAAGGCTACTGATGCAACTACGCTGACCACCATAGAGTCATCAACCACTGGTATAGACTCTGGTTCTGATACGGGTCTTGATGATGAAAAACTTTACTGGTACTTGAAGCCCAACTTCGATATTGACTACGAGATGGGATATATCTATGCAGGAGAAACAGGTGCTCTTACTGATGCAGCCAAGAAGGACTCCTTGCTCACCCTCTACAACAGTGGTACAAAGGCAGAATATAGTAGCGGTTTTGACCCTTATAATGTACAGATATACAATAAACAGTACCCTGCTGGCTATTTCACCTCTAAGATAGCAACCACGTCCCTTGATATCAGTGGCGGTATGGAGGCAACATATACAGAAAATAACTATAGCATCACAACACTGGCGACTGCTCGTTCTGTCGACCCCCATAACACAGGAGCAACGGGTACGGGTCACGACAACCGCACCGTTTATCCTACCAACCAGACTTTCATGGCGGTGCAGGATGCCAACGGTAACATGCGACTGATGCCTCGATTCGACCATCATCGTCATATCCAGAACTTTGCAACGTTAGAGACTATAGCAGGTGCACAACCAGTGGATGACAAGACTCATGGACAGACCACCTGGCTCTTGAGGCCTGTTGTCTATACTTACTACATCATTGACAACCAAGGTCATGAGGCTTTGCGCTACACACTGATGAGTAGCGGTTCGCCAAAGGTACCTGCCATCTTCCAAAGTCCATTTGCTAAGGACTTTACATACTATAAGAACCTTACCCTCACTGAAGGTATCTACACAGAAATTGCAAATGGTGCCGATATCAGTGCAAAGCAGATTACTGGTTCGTTTGCTGACGCCGAGTTGTCAGGCGGAAACGTCTATGTACGCTATAGCTACAATCCTGATGCCGACCCCGACGGACTACTGAAAGGAACTTGGTATCATGCAAAACTCAACGATAGCGATGTGAAGGTGACGACAGGAGGAATCGTCAAAGAGACTTTTGAAGACGATGTAGCTCACCGCTGGCGCTTTATGCAGAGTGCTGGTAGTGATAGGGATCCGTATGCGGTGACCCTGTGGAACGGAACACCAGAGACGGAAAGCAGTCATCAGCGATATATCCTGATGAAGCACAGTGATGGTACAGGTTATGCCCTTATGCAGGCAGGAAATGATGACAACCCGACAACAAAGTACAACTTCCTTGATGGAACCTCTTCTCCCGCTTTTGCAGAACAAAGTGGCTATACGAGTGTAGCAACTGCAGGTACTATCGGTGCCACGAAGAAGGTGACGCTGACACCGGTTTCTGCTACCAATTCTGTCATCTTTAAGATTATCACCAAGAATAACAAGGTTGTGGCGCTGACCAGTGACGTTATCAATGGTGTAGATAAAGACACCAAACTGGCCGATATCATGCCCAATTGGATGAAATCGCCACTGATGAAGGACGATGCATACCTCTTCTATTCCGCTGCTGACATCGTTGGATCCACCGTCACTATCAAGGGTGAATCGACTACCTCACCTACGACTTTGGACGGTGATGTGGTCTATGTGAGCTACGACTATGAGAAGTCGAAGAAGGCTGTAGAATCCTTCGGTATAGAAAAGGAGGAAGCGTACAAGGATAAATATGAAGGTCTGCCCTACAACTATGCACCGCTTGACTTATCGGGTAAGGTAGCCTACACAATAGGCACCACCAGTAAAGGTCAGTTCTTAGGAAAATTATGGAGTGTAGATAACAATACACATAGAATAGCCCAGACAAATGTAGCTGTCAATACAGAATTGACGAAGGAAGCACGAATTTGGCGCTTCACGGGAGGTGACCCTTATGAGGTGACGATTGAGAATCCTTTGTATAGTACTACAGTTGGTGCGAAAAGGGTATTGGCAGGACGAGAGCCTAATGCCTCAGCTACTTGGGATGCAACTCCTAATGACAAGTATCCGCTTGTCCAGATGGAGGATCCTGATGATGGAACCTACAAACTCAACACCTTCATGGTGCTAAAGTATAACCCCAATGAAGAAACAACAACAATAAATAAAGTTGAACATAGTGCGGGTTCGCTGAAACTCTATGTAACAGGTAACGATACTCAATACTTAGCAGAGAGTAACTCTTTGGCAGGTGGTATATATATCTATACGGATATAGATCCTTCCACTGGCGACCTCGTACATTACAAAGAGCGTTTGGCAGCAAGTGGTGAACCTCTAAATCCGAAAAATAATCCAGCAACAATGATTATTTACTCCAGCTTCGTCTATCGTCCTGTATTGACTTACCACATTATTACCGATGCAGGTAAGGAAGCGCTGACAGGTTACTCACTCATGGCGGGTACAACGGCAGAAATGCCTGAAATGTATCAGAGTCCACTGCTCAACAGTGGAGACTTCAAATACTATACAGCTGCTACTGAGGATGCAGGTAAATGGACTGTGGCTACTTCTTCGGAAACTGCAGCAACTACAGCCATAGCTGATGTAGTGGCAAAGAGCCAAGGTGACATCTATGTACGCTATACATACGGTGCCAGTCCGTTTAAGATTGCTACCAACATCGATGATGATGCAGAGGACAACACACACCTCAGCTGGATTGATGAGAAGGTTCTTGACTTGAGTGGTAATACATTCTACACCATTGCCAATATGCAAAATAACTTCTCAACATATCATGGTCAAGTCCTTGGTGTTAACACTGGCGATGTAAACAGATTCAAGCTTAAGCCTGTCAAAGACCTCGACAACGGTCGTGCTCCGTCAAGTAAAGAGTACTTGTGGCAACTGGAGGGTGGTGACCCATACGCTGTCAAGATAAAGAATGCGAATAACGGCAAATATCTGTCCGTAAATAGCAATGACCGCAAACAAAGCCTACAAGATGAGGAAACGGAAAACTACCTTCAGACCTTTATGATATTGGAGGCCCACGCGACTGACAATGCTAGTTCCCGCTTTCCGAAGGATGAAGATGGTGAAACGCTCTACCAGCTACAACGTTGGACTGTGATGATACCTACTGGCACCAAACACTTTGTTCGCACCGCAAATGGTACAGGAACCAATGTACAATTGGAAGCAAAAAATTCTTGGGAGCCCACGAACTACTCTGATTATCAAATCCGCATGTCGAGCGGCAAAGTAGTTACACGAAGGATATTCAATATGGGTGGTAGTGGCACCGGTGATTACTGCGTTGAATTTATCAAGGCTCCTGTGACACGTAAGTATCGCTACCATGCCATCAAGTTTGACAGTGAGGGTAACGAGGTAGGAGAAACATGGAATGCAATCCTTGAGCATGACTGGCTGCAGCCGGTTATCATTGAAGACGTCATTGCTCGACAGTTCTGTAAATACGAGACGAAGAGTGATGGCAGTGGTGACAATGTAACACCTACCAACGTGTTTGAAACCCGCTGGACATTGAACCAGAAAGCACAGTTCTACAGTAATCCAGAACTCACATTGCGCGTTAAAAACGGTACAGACCCTGAGAACATAAAATACGATATCTATCCAGAAATCGGTCTTGATGCTGTTTACGACATCTACTTCAAATACCAGATAGATAACGATGCCAAACTGTCAAACCGTAAGTTAAGCGACATCACCAGTACACCAGAGGAGATAGCCGCTGATGCAGCATACTACAACGACCCTAACGGCGGTAACGGTCGAATGGGTGTAGGTTACGCACAACAGGCTAATTGGTTCTTCATGGTGCTCGACACTGATGCTGACATCACAGCCACTGGCGAAGGTGACAGTCGTACCTTCACTGGCAGACAATTGTTCTTGCGTCGTGAGGACGATGGTACTGTGAACTGGATGAACAATGCCTATGCTCTGCATAAGAACGATAAAGACAACTACAATAAATGGAGTTACTCCCGTATTGCAGAATGGTATCAGAAGGGAGACAACGATGCTTACCGTGAAGGTCGCTGGTTGTGGACTTTCGTTGGTGACGACCCATACAACATGCGCATCATCAACTTCGAATCGGCAGTAGGTGTAACAGCCGAAGGCTATAACGTATATACTTTGGCTGGTGCAGCCAACTGCTACACCACCATCACAAGGGGAACAACGGCTACTGGTGCCGAGACCTATCCTGTTACTATCCCGACAAGTGAACCTACAGAGAACCAGTATTGGGGCATCTGCGTGGGTGTTGCCAACAGTCAGGAACAGACCTTCAGTTTGCTTTCTACATCTCTCACGAATAACGTAGATGGACGGAATGTTAACGAGCCGCTCTATTGGCACATGGTAAACCGAACTGTCAACAAGGTGACGACAGAAAGTGTAGAAGGTATGCTCGACTACGTTCCCGACCAGAGTTACGCTATCCAGCTCCTGCCATACGTGCCCGTGAAGTATCAGGACATCAACCTGGTCATTAAACGTGAAGACCATGTGGAAGCATACAAGACATGGAGGGGGAATCAAACATGGAGTGGAATGACGGAGTACGAAATAAGGACTAAGAAGGCAAAGCAACTCAAAAAATACGATTCTGGTATTTCGTTGCTCTACTTTACCGCTAACGAACGTACATACGTAGCCGGTGACAAAATAGATTTAACCAAAGACTTCTCGTTGCCTCTCAATGTGCGTCGTGCATTCTGTGACTATACACTTTATAGTAACGACTACGAAACCGCTGGTGGAGAATATACCGTTAAGGATGGTCCGTATCCGACCACAACACAGGCTACTTCGGAAGGTTCGTGGTCTGGAACAGGCACGGAAGGTGACCCATACGTCTATACACCTTCTGGTGACCTTATCTACGATGAAGACGGTAAGCCAGTATGGGTATATACCAGCGACGGCACTATGAGTGGCACTCCTGCTGCTGGTGCCCAAAGCATCTATGCAATGTATGTTGTAAATAGCGACATCTTCCTGAAGGCAGCGCCTGATAAAGATGCGGTTGATGATATGGTTGCCAACAACGACCACGTCTATTTCATGGACTTCCCTACTCTCGATTCTAAGGGTAAGGAAATTACGCATCATGCTTTCTATGACCCAGAGGCAACAACACGAATCCAGACTGGTGACTTGTCGAAGAACAAGGATAAGAACACCGGTCAGTGGACACCAGAGAAAAAGTCATGGAACGGCTCGGCATACGTCAGCGACATGACCAATTCATACAATGCCGTACAGTATCGTACGGCAGACGATCGTCTGGTATCAACACCAGAGAAACTGAAGTGGTACTTCGTAGGTGACCCGTATAAGGTGCAGGTGTTCAGCACAGCAGGTCCATGGAATGCTGAATCGATGACTGATCCAAATAGTCATTATTGGGCTGCAAACACAAAGGGTGCTCAGTTAGCTCGCTTCAATGCAGTTGAGACGAACTTCCAGTTTGTGTCTGACTGTGTACATATCCGATTGCCTGACTATACAAAGATTGATAACCGTGAGAAACTGATCCCGACCAATGAGTATGGTGTGTTGATGCCTGAACAGGAATTCCCGAACCGTAACAACGGCAAACCATATATCAACGACTTCTACTGGGAAGTAGTGCCAACAGCCACAGATAAGGAAGGAACCTTCGCTTTACGATTTAAGGAAGACAACGAGTTGTTGGGTTATCGTAACGTTTATTATTATCTGGCACGTGACGGTCTGACAAAGACTTACCGTTCTTCAGCAGAAACACCTGAGGTTTACCACATCAACATGAGTTACAATGCTAACAACGAATGTTATGAAAACGGCAAATACCTTGGCTACCACAAGGCAAACAACGAATATACAGCAATCAAACTGATACAACCAGTGAAGGTATATGTCACCACGAACCGCGATGCCGATGGACGTTACGATAACTTGTCTGAAGTTACAAAAGACGAGTATAGCGGCTACTACGGTTTAAATGAAACAATTACTGGTATTCCACGTCACCTGATGCGTAAATTCGTGGAATATGCCGACCTTACCGACAAGTACGGAACTACAACTGGTGAACACGTACTCTCTGAGGCAAATGCTTACAATTCGCCACTGACAGACTGTACGGCACATAGCAGTAACGTATTTAAAACAGGCACTAAAATCAATCCTATCTTCAAGTTCTCTGTTCATTACACTGTCGATGACCTTACTACCGAGGGTGTACACCTCTTCAGCACTGCTACAGACATTAATGCTCCAACAGAAGATGAGCGCAACAACGTCACATGGCTCGACATGAAGATTAGCAACAGCAGTTGGCCATACTACGACAAGACAAATCTGGATGGTAGCGGAGTGGAGAACCAAACCGACGTCGTCAGCAACTACCGCCGTGCTATGTACGAACCAAAGAACACGGGTTGGAGCAGCACTGCTGATGGATGGAACGACGGTTTGATGGGTCTGCACTGGGCATTCATAGGTGATCCGTACGACTTCACCATCCTCAACCGTCGTCGCTATGAAGATGGAACATACAATTCTGAACCTATGTGGCTGGCTGCTAACAAGCAGGTCATTGCCGATTATCAAAGTTCAGTGCCAAACGATTCTATCGTTTGGACCACCACCCTCATCAATGCCCCGACAGCAACAAATACATCAACAGCAACAGCAAGTGCTACCCAAAACACCCACTGGTCTGTCCAGATGTGGAAGCTGGGTGGCGACAGCGACTTCTTCCTGCGTACAGCATCGCTGGACAAAACTGCTTACAATGAATCAGAAGCCGACGCACAGGCAGACAACTACTGGCGAATGGCGGCACGTACCACTACTATCGGTGGTAATCCGTACGAGTTTGAGGCTATACCATATTCTTTGGACAATAAGAACAAGTGGACAAGTAGTATTGGCGACCTTAACTACACCAACTACATAATTAACGGCATGGGGTACTCAAAGACCTCATCGGGCATGGGTGTCAAGGAACAGCTGCTGCAACTGCGCACTGCAACATCTAAGGATAAAGACAATGCTGACAACAACTGTTTCGACGCTAAGATAGAAATACGTACAAAGAAAGGCGACTTACGAATATCAAAAGACAGAATGGAGGTTAAGTTTGGAATTTCAGCCGATATGCTCCCCTACTCTCTGCGACGCTATGGATGTACGTACGAATGTTACATCAACTACGAAGATGCCGAGCACCCAGGAAAACTTCTCTACCGTCTGCGCGACAGCAATGTGCCGATGGATGAGAGTGAGTCTTGGGCAACATCAACAGATGAATACGAGGCACTGAACGCTGCTGTTGCAGCAGCAAAGGATGCGGGCCAGAATGTAACCCTTACCTTCGTCTATGACATAAGCGAAGAAGTAGCGCCATACTTTACAACCGAACAGAGTGCACTTGTTGATGAATACACTTGGATGAACACCTACTTCGAGTGGCCACAGTACTATTCCGGTACAAACGTGGAAGTAGAGTACTACGTGGAAGTCTTCGACCACTATGTATATAATGCACAGGGACAGATTATCGATGCTGTCTATGTCAAGGAGCGTAGGACGAAGATAGAGAAAAACCCGACACAGCCGTATATTACTGATGCCTTCCTTAATTCTCACACTACACAGACAGCTATTTATGCCGACCAGAGTGTTCAGACAGAAAAAGACCAGCAGAAGTGGTCTCTTGTAGGTGACCCATATAGTTTCACGATGATTAACTATGATCAGTATCTGAAGAATCAGAACTCTAAGTTGACCCTCGATGGCTATGATGTGGTATCATCAAACATTTCCAAACAGAACTTCGCTATTGCAGTGGATGCTGAAGGCAACACCTTCTTGGCTATTTTCGATGGTACAGGTGTAGATGGTAATGCAGACGTTACCCACTGTATCAATTTCGACTACAGCACATCTTCAGATAAGAGCCTACACTACGAGAGTGCAACCGTTATCCGTGACAACGACCCGACTGGTAACACCTTGAACACAAAGGACATCAAACCATTTAAGTTGGCAGACCTTATCAGCTATGCCGATGTTTTGCAGTATCACCTCGTACTTGCTCATCAATATACATTGGAGCCGTTAGATACTCACCTGCAAAATTTGAGTTCTTCAGATGACACATATTCTGATGAGGAGAAAAAACAACGTCAGACTCTTCGCAACCATCTTATTGAATACTTGAAATATCAGGGCATTCGTAAAAGCAACACCCCTGCAGACAGTACATACTATGTCAACTATAATGCTTCTCCAATTACATATAGTACCACACATATCTCCGAGGATGATTTGAAAACAATGTTGAAGCATAACGGAACTCTGCGCGACTTCATCAGTTATCCAGTAGATGACTACCATGTTGCCCGAGAAGGTATCGGAAACCACCCACAGGTACCTTGGTACATGAAACGACAGTTCTGTAAATACTATCTTTACCAGCGTGACGTACAGCGTTCTAAGGTCAGCGACCGTCGGGCATACCTGAAGAATGAGAACGGTGATTATGTAGATTATGACGGTAACGTTGTGGACGAAAGTCAACGCATACCACTTTGGATGGACGAAGAACATACGATACCTGCATACGAGATTGACTGGGTATCTATCTTCGACATATCTGCTTGGAGTGTATGGACTGAGGGTGACGGAGATGATACTAAACATACCGTTACTGATGATGATGTAACTAAGTGGGGGCATGGACTCGTTGCTGGTACATTTAGAAAGATTCCTTCAGGTTACTCTGAAGCACAAAGTCTCCAAGGTCAAATAATTTCGACTTTAAAGGACTGCCATAAAAATCGCAAGGTAATTATTGACGTTGTCTTTGATGTTAACTCCAACGAGTTTAACTTTGCAACAATGGGTCGCAACACATATGCCTGGTATCAGATGATGACGAGCAACGCATCAAACGGTCTGTTGAAATTCTCATACAAAGACGGAGTAAATGCTCATACAGGATTGTCTGAACACTATACCAACGAATACCTTTGGGCACCAGAAGGTGACCCATACGGATTCGTACTCCACTCTCGTTACGCCAACAACAATGGTACTGGATGGAACGACGTGGTTGTAACTACGACAGGACAATTACCAAAGAAAGACAATTACACAACCTATGATGAGGCAGCAATAATAGCAGAACGGTCAGATGCTTATGATGCCACATATACAGGTAGTGGAAACCTTGTAAGTAATATCCGCTTCGACAACAAACAAATTATTCACCACAGAAATGGTGAAGGTGTAGCAACCTCAGACGGAGCTGTTAATGCTATCTACGAGATGTTCACAGGTGATGCCTCATTCACCAACTCGTATCTGATGCACCCAACCAGCGCATATATTGATCATAGTAATATAGACTTCAACAGTTACTACATGATTCATGATACGGGCAGTAATACAGCAAAACTCGTTGCTCGTGCAGGCAGACTTCTGAAGACAGATGTGAATGCAAACTGGCGACTGGCTACTACACCTGAACAGTTGTGGCCTTACTTCGAACATGCAGGCTATGTGGGTGGTCTTGACCCTGTGAAGGCACAGAACTTCAGCAACCTGGAACTGCGCACACAGATAAAAGAATACCTTGACAACCCGTCGATGGAACGCGAATACAGTGTGCTTAACAAGGCACGTCAGCTGGTATACAGCGGAAACTTCTACAGAAATGGCGAGACAACACCGATGGCGGCAACAGACCCACGTCCAACAGACCCTGCTAAGTTGCCTCTGCGCTTCGTGGCAGATAACCTCGTACCTATGACGGCAGGCTATTACCGCATTCAGGGCTTCTCTACCGAAAAGCTAAAGGCAGCAGAAACAGTCGATGGTGTCTATGGTCCACGTTATGTAAGCAGCTACCGTTTCGCATCTGAGGTTGACAACACTAAACCTCTGCACTACTTCGAGACAAACCAGGAAAGTACAACTAAACACACCTTTAGCGCTCTGACAGGTTTCACTGACGACATACTGCGAGGCAATATCGAACTGCTGCCTGCAGAATACGATGCTTCAAGCATCTTCCAGTTTAAGGCTACAGGCGATGCCTTCAACCGTTGGACCTTCGGATCACAAGACCTGAACGTACAGGTGGCAGGAACACCAGTGGTAGGAACTCCAGCTGCTACTAAGATGTCTTCTGAAGAAGGAACGAAGTTCTACCTTGATGACATCGGTGGTGCAACCATCACCCTGCGTACGTTGTTTGGTGAACCAACCAATGCCGATTCTAATCACACATGGGAAAACGATCCTGACTACAATGTTACTAAAAACATTCGGACGAACTACCTCACCAGCGATGGCAGTAACAACAGCTATTCATATAGCCTTACGGTAGCTGCTAATAATGAGTTGAACCAGACCGACGGCACCAACATTCAAGATACCAAGTGGCGTCTGCAACCTGTTGGTATAAGAACCGACTGGCCTTACAACCAGATGCCGCTTCGCGTAGAAGTAAAGAAAGGCGGTGTTGATAAGAACGGTGCTGAAGACAAGTTCTACTATGGTTCGCTTTATGTACCATTCGACAGTCGTTTGGGTAACACCACAGATGCTGCCTTCACAATGGTACGTGATATAGAGGGCACATCAGGTACTATTACAATGCCATCAGTCAGTCAGTTTAACGGAATGGGTAACCCACAGTACATACCTGCTACATGGCCAGTAGTTATCCGCACAAATAAAGCAGGTAACTGGAGCGAAGGCAGCAAGCACTATGTGGATTTGTACCTCCCCTACACTACTCCACAAGCTGTAAGCAAAGCAGACCTCAACGACAAGCTGAAGGGTGAATATCTAGAGCGTACACTTGATAACACATACATGTCAGAAGTGGAAAGCAAGACAATCATGGTATTCGGTCTGCCATTCGAAAGTCATGCATCAGACCACCACGTCTATGACAATACTAAGCGTGTGGGCTGGTTCACCAATGACAACTGGGCACGTGAGGATCATCCAACATCTGATGCTTCTACCGCAACAGATTATCAGCGTAACAACATGTATGTGATGCATAATAAAGTGTACTATGTACATACTATTCCTTCTTCTGTAAAGAGAATGGCACATGTAGTGGCTATCTTCGATGGTGACGAGATGTTGGAATCTTTGGATGAATTTGAAGACTCAGAAGAGTCTGAAGAATCAGACGAGACACAACAATCATCCGATCCATGGCCATGTGACGTATTTGACCTGCAAGGTCGTCGTGTAGCAGTAAACGAAACTCCACAGACTCTGCGTCATAATCATCCAGGTTTGCCTAAGGGAGTTTATATCTTCGGACGAAAGAAAGTAATAGTTAAGTAAAATGAAGATGGATAGAATAATAAAATTAATAAGTGGGGTTCTCATTCCCCTACTCTTATGTGCATGTTCCGATTGGAACGACATGGGTACAGAAACCATACCTGACGGAAAGAAGACAGTCCAGGAACAGACAGACGGCATTGCGTTTTCAGGCAACCTAACAACAGGACAGATGGCAACTGGAACTACCCGTGCCGACGGTTCCATTGTCAATTGGAAACAGAGCACCCTTCCAAAATCCGAAGCACATACCTACTACCGTGTGGATGAGGATGGCGCGGTAGTATCTGAAAGCAAGACCTTCTATGCCGGTATTTTCGGAGCTTATACAGGAGAGCACACTTGGTCAGAGCTGGTTACACTGTCTTACAACCCCTCTCCTACAGAAGAAGAGCAAGAAACATTAAAAAAATACTATTCCGCGAACCACTTCTACAACGTACCTGCAACTATCGGTGATGCTATAAGTGGTGCTAATTCATTGACATACGCCCCATACAGATTATGGCCTAACGATGGAAAGTATATGACATTCTGGGGGTATTATCCCTACAACCCGACATCTGCACAGGGAGATTATGGTATTGCTATCGTAAACGATGAAAATGGCTTAGGCGAAGGGAAAGGTATGGGAAAGGTACACTTCACCATGCACTCTGATGCATCGCTCCAAAACGACTTCCTCATCAGTGCTCCGGCCACAGACTGTACTCGCGATAAGTATCCTTTACAGTTGAACGAGGACGGAACTTATTCACCAAAACCAGTACGACTCAATTTCTACCACATGTTAGCACAGGTGCGCATCTATGCTTATATAACAGGAGCAGACAAACTGGTATATTTAGAAGATGAATATTATGCTGAAGGCAACACCTATGTTGACGAATATGGAATGTCACACACCGTAACAGCAGAAGAGGCTGGAAAGATTAAAAAGATTGATGAAGCAAAATCTGTACGATGGAAGCGTACCAATATCGTATGCTATGGAAATACCCGTATGCGTGCCGACATAAAATACTCTATGGAGTTTAACAACATCAAGACAGAAGCAGATTTTTTCCCTGACTACACCAATCCTTCTGGTGCAACTATCGGTTGTAATACTTCCACAACATTGGGTTATGCCACCATCAACCACTACATCATGAACCCTTACTGGTTTACATACAAAGGTACTAAACGCGAACGTCTGAACGACAACTATATGTTCGGTCAATATGAAGATACACCGGCATATAATCGTCTTAATGCCTCAACAACGATGGTAGGATATGACGATATTGATGGCATTGACTGGAGTAATACTGATACATGGGATGCTGATAATCATGATCCATTTGCTTATATGACAGGCATGGATGACTTACACAAAAAACTGCTGGAAGTCTCTGATGCTCCAGATGCAAAGCACTATAACTTTGCTCCTGGCAATACCCTACTCGTAGTGCCTCAAGAGTTGAGTGACGATGACGTGCCACACATCGTTATAACAGCTAAAGGCAAACGAAGAGTATGGAACAGCGGTACAAGTTCATGGGAAGACGGCGAAGAACTCACAGCTAAGGTAACCATCAATATGTTGAAGATGAGTATCAAGTGGGAAAGCGGTTTTATTTATTGTTATGCTTTCCTTGATGAATTGAAGCCAGGTGATGATAAGGTACGTGGTCCTGAAAGTATTACTGTGGTATTCGACACAAATCAATATACAGACCAGTGGTAGTTGAGTGCCCTGCTGTTCTGCAAGTAGTTCCCTGCTGTTCTGCAGCAGGGTTACTTCATCGGTCGTATAGCTCTCAGAGTACCATAATAATCCATTTTATGATCAGACTTATCAAAGAAACCTATTGAAGGTTTGGTTGCTGTACCTGAAGAATAGTCATAGTCAGGATTGAACCAAACTACACATCCCTGACGATTACCGTTATCAAAATAATCGGAAGACCAAATAATACCATTGGCATTCTCCAACTGGCTATTTGTAGCTGCGTTCAGTTTGTTGCCTATGGTTTTATTTCCGTGGAACTGTCCGGTAGCAGGCATATATACCGTCTGGTAGTAGCGGGCAGGAGAAGTGGCATCAGTATATTTCTTGACATAGAAATAACCTCCCTTGCTGGCTTCACCACTTCGTACAGTTTCACCATTAGCGTTTTGTGCCGACGGATACATATTTAATTTATTAGAGGTACTTTCAACAGTAGTTCCCGTTTGTGACATTCCATAGAAAACACTTGCAGGTGGCACACGGAATCCTCGTGGACTTGGGTCATAGACAGTCTTACTGCTGGCATTCCACATTGCATTATCGTAATCTGCATGTGCCACATCAAACCATGAATCTTGCGGACCATTAGGGTCACCACGAGGAGTACCCTGAAGCACATAGTATGGTTTGCCTATGGCATCGCCAGCGTTTGATGTTGCTGCCAACTCAAAGTTAGCGGAAATGTCGTTGTTTTCTATATCATAGATTGTACGTGCTGTACCAGCCACGTTTCGCGTTGCTGGGAATGCAGTAGGTCTTCCCCACTGGTAGAAGGTACCGGTTCCTGTAATAAGTGGTTGTCGTGCGTGTTGGCTAATCTTCACTTTTATAGTCTTATTACTGCCCACCTGTTTCAGTTCCACCCATCCTTCACGCTTGCCATAATAACCAAACTCTGTCTCATCAGGTACCCATCCAAGGTTTACAGGAAGAATCTTTGCAACTTCTGTAGAACCATCTGCCTGATAGAGGGTAACAATATGATCCGTTTCATTCCAGTTCAAATACTGATTATCATAAGAGCCACCAGTATTTTTATAAACCTCGTCAGTCATCCATATATGCCATGTCCAAAGAGTTTCCCAATCGCCATAAGTATTTTCTGAGGAAGATGTAAGACTCTCCCAAGTACCTGTATATGTAACTTTACGTGCCTGCAACGCAAGAACAGCATTACCGGGTCTGGAGGCATTCACGTTAAAAGACATTTGATTATTAATTGTGGTAGCAGATACTTCATTAATTAAGCTTGCAACATCCTGCCATACTAACACTCCTCTCACACAGACGTCAACATTCTTTTCATCTATTGTAGTAGCATTCCAAGAATATCGCGAATGGGTGCCATCACCATTATCTATCTCTGCCTTATGTGTCATCTGATCACCTATCAGCCTATAGGATATCGTAGCTCCAGTATGGTCTTTAAAGCAGGCAGCCTCAGCTACATCGGCAGACTTATTGCCATATACCAATGGGAACACATATGAACCTTGGCGATTTATTATATAACAGTTGGATGTTTCCACTGGCTCAGCAGGACTTTCATTTGTATCATTAGGACCATGAATTGACAAATCAAGACTGGATGCTGCAGAATTATTTCCCAAAACATTATCGTGATTGGCTTCCTTTGAGTATTCTTGCGGATTCAAGGAGAAATTCACTGTAGCGCCATAACCGCCAGCATATTCACCAGCCGTACCTGTAGTCGTACCTTCAACACTACGCAACCAACTCATTGCTGCTGGTTTATCAGAAGTGAATGTTCCATCTACTGTTGTGGAATATCCCGACACAGACCAGTTTGCTGCGTGTTTTGAATCTACACCTGCTCCTGTGGAGTAATCTCTGTAGTTACGGTAGCTATGTAGTGTGAAAGAATTATTAGAGATGCTATTGCTATGTTCCATTTCTTGTTCGCTCACTTCCATTAGGAAATAACCTTCTTCCACCTCACCTATGGTAATGAGATAGTTTACTGTATATCCTTTCTTCCACACATCGCCTTGCAAAGAACATGAAAGTGTATGCGATTTGGTGGTGGCACCCTCTATTGTTGACGGGTTAGCATCTGTCAGAGTAATATTCAATTTCACCCCACTTCCGACTGTCTGTGGCAACATAAAAAACACCTGGTTGTTGTCGATATATACATTCGAAGAACCTGTGCCTATATGATTTGTCTTAATAGAATATGTAGCACTACCCGTATGCCCTGTCCATGTTCCTACAGTTCCTGTTTTTTCATCATCTCCATCAGGGTTATACGATGCAGAAACAGGAACACCTTCCAACTCTATATCTGTAATAGTCAAACCTGCAGGTATCACTCCCTGTGAGAAACGTACTGCAGTCAGGATATGATAGAATTGCAAGTCTATAATCTTATTATCTTTTCCAAGGTTTTCAGCCCAAGGGTCGCCCGCAGTGATACCAGTAGGACCAGACTGAATAGCTATATTCGATGATTCTCCATAAAGCAAGTCAACCAATTCTCCAGCTGTATCAGGCAGTTTATATGTAAAAACAGGTTTTGTACTATATCCGGGGGCTGTGTTAATAGTCACATCTGTACTCTCCATTGATGGTGACAGAGCATAGAACTTCATAAAGTTCTCATTACTATTGTATGGCCACTGTACACTTGTGCGCCAATTGGTAACTTTAGTCACCAGTACCTGATTGTATAGGGGAGCATTGTTATTTAAGAATCCCCATAATGTCAGTGAATCATGAAAATTTTCAGTAGAAGCAATGTCATCGATGCTGGCACGGGTGATTTCCGAGTTGCCGGCATTTCCTGCTTTTGCAGCAGCACTATGAATACCCACTAAAGGCAGAGGCATTCTTTGCACATTCAGATGATAAGGATTGTCACCTTCCACCAGATGTTCAATATTATTGTCGCTATTATCTATCCCTGACTCAGCACGGGTACCCCCTATTCTCACCTGCTCGTCTGCCATCTCTACAGTGGTAAGATTCAACATCATACCATCATCATCATTCTTATTCGTTGTTTCAAAGAGGTCTTCCGCACAAGCAGAGAACAACAAGCACAACAGTCCAACGGCTGCAATGCCTCTACGCAAACAATATTTTATGATTGACTGTATTATCATTATTATATTATACCGTTTTTAGTTTTATGGTTCATCTACTCTATGTCCTATATGTTCTGTATGTACTGGATCATCAAAATCTGCAACAACACTTGGGTTGTATCTCAATGGGAAGTCCCAGTCGATGATGTTAGTAACCTCGAAAGTGACATGTTCTACTCCAATACGAATAAGCATCTTGTAGCGTTTTCCTGCCTGGAAATCGATGGTCATCGAATTACCGACAACCTCATTAACTATACGGGCATATTTATTTCCTTCCAAATCGGTGTAATAGCCTATAGCCAGGTCATTATCTTTAGTAACCATAGAATAGGAGATTTTAGGAATGAGAGTTACCTGACGAGGCAGGAACACCTGTGGCATAGCATTTTTTATAAGTATGCGTTCTTCTTCGTCAATACCAGACTCCTCACCGAATTTTCCGAGTTCTGTGTCACGTATTACGAGTGGGTCGTCAGATGATGTACCCTTTACATAGTCGTCAAACATAGACTCGGTATAGTTAAGTTTCTTATCCGTTGCATCAGTCCATGTATCACCTACCGATGTCCATTCGCCTGTCTGCAGATTCAGGCGTCCTCCAGTCTGCAATCCATTTACTCCGTTCACCGCAGATGCCAACTCCAGTTTATTAATATACAACTTCGTATCATCAGCATGTGCTGGATTATTGCCTGTATATACGGGCTCGTCAAAGACGCGTTGTACATATATATCAATTGCAGCAAGAGCATGTTTGAAGATAAGAGGTACCTTCTGATATTCCAGAGGATTATCATCTGCTGTAATCAGTCCGTTTCCGTTTCGTTTTGCATCAATGCAGTTTGCATAGAGCAGGTCAACCTGTTCGTTTCCGCCTGCAATTTCATATACTATATGAGGCAGTTTATCTGAACTATCAGTAAATCCTGTAATACCGTCAGAACCTCCTTCAGCCACATACGGAGCATAGGCATAGAAACTGATGTATCGGTCTGTAGCATTATTAGTGGAGTTAGGCCAATATTTCAGCGGGTAATATACCCAATCGTAATGGCGCACATCGTTTGAAGGATCTGCATCTCCATCGTTTTCCACATATTGCACACCCCATGTTACCTGCTGGTTATACATAAAGAATTTATTGAAATCCGAAAGGTCAGCATCAGCAGTAAGTGCTCCAGTCCAGTCTTTACCATCTGTCAGATATGCAAACACACCAAAGCCATCACCCGATGCTTTCAGGGCATCGAGATTATCAATCGAGCCAATGGTAGCACGAGTTGTAGCAGCATTTACATCTGTCGAGAAACTGACGGCTGCCGGTTCCTCAACAAAAAGAGCCGTATTTTCCTCATCACTGGAGGAACAAGCTGCCAGCAACATCGCCATCAAATATATAATTGCTTTATGTTTCATACATCATACATCTTACATCATACATCATACATCTTACATCATACATCTTACCTCACTACAAACTTCTTTCCTCCTCTTATATATATTCCTGGAGCAAGTACAGATTCGTCCTTGCCCATATATATTCCACTCATACTGTAGATATCATCATTATTTATTATCTCTTCGGTTACATCAATTATCTCCTCCATATCGCTTACGCCTTCGATAGCAATAAATCGCTTCACAGGCGAATCTTGACCCTGCCACAAAGCATTTGGTATATTAGCTGTACGCAATGACAGATATGCCTTATTATCTCCAAGAGTGTTGAGTGTTGTAGCTGTTCCGCCTCCTGCGCCATCTATTGTTGTTGAATATAGATGCATACGATAGAATACAGGAACCGTTCCTTCAGAGAAGGTTGCATCATGGGTAACCTCTGAGTCTATTTTCTTCCACCTCATAAATCTGGTTGCCAGAATGAAGCGGGTATAATCGCCACCGGCGTAATCTACACCTTCTGCCGTTTCACGTTCAGTAGTGAATATTTTGCTTGTCACGTTTGGACGCATCATATTTCCCATTGAGCCATTGAAGCCTATGTTTCCCGACACCAGAGTAGCGGTACTGATGGCAGGTGCAAATAGCGGAACACCACCAGAGTTTGCAAATGACAGTTTAGTTATATTGTCCATCTTCAGCACAAGTCCAGTAGATGCTGGCACTCCGTAATTACCAATATTGTTCAAGGTTACTGTTGCTTTCTGTACGCCATAGCTTACAGTAGCATATTTGGCATCCACATTGTTCAGAGTAAATACTCCAGTCAGCGAGTAATCTATACTGCGGTCGCGACTTTCCGTAGCCCATGCCTTTTCACCCACGACAGTCAACGGTTTTAGAATATGGGTGACACCGATGCGCTCGATAGTTGTATTTGCAGGGAAGGTTACTTCGCAGTTACCTGCTTCTGTTACTTTATATTTAAATATGCCTGAAGCAGCATCCAGTCCATCACCAGCCACTGCCTCCGTAGCATTTGTTACCTCTGAAGGCTTAGCACTCGACTTGATATATATCCAATCCTGTTTGCTGCCAGCATTCAAGTCAGGAATAGTGACAACAAGCGGTTCTGATGACGAAGCGGTAATGCACTTGCCGTAATCTACACCAGCACTGTGGTCTGTAGTGGTTACTTTTACATAAGTCAGGAGTGTTGTTGAAGCAGCTCTGAACACATATACTTCCGAAAGTCCTGCAAGACCATCGCCACGTGCAACGGTATATGTTAGCGTCACTTCTGTATCCTTCGCTGTACCAGCAGATATGAAAACAGCAGACAGATATGGATTGCTTTGACTGGCTTCATTACGGAAACTCATACCGTAGTTACTTCCGGTAGATGCTGCAGCTGCAGTATAATATCCTTTGAACGTGATAACGTCACCATTACGGAAAGGTCGTTGGGGCTTCAGAAGGATATACTTCGAACCTCCACCGTCCATCGTATATGCTGCGCCACTGGCAGCTACTGTAGATGTAGCTCGTTTACCAGTATTTCCAAATTTCACAAATCCATTGCCTGCAGTCCAGTAACCGGCATTGTCGCCTTCTGCTATAGCTACATCCTGATAATTACTGCTTGTCAGAGTATATTCAAGCAGCGTATATTCTCCTGAACCGTCTATTTCAGGCTCTCTATATTCAGTTCCGTCAGCAGTCTGGAAATACAATCCTCCTGTAAATCCTAAACCGTCAAACTCATCATGATTCAGTTCGTTATTTTCTGATACAAGTGTAGCACCAGGCACATAGAACGAACCGTTTTCTGTATCTGTATAGAGTCCGAATCGGTAGTTTCCGAGGTTTGTCCACGTTTTATAATCTTTACTTACACTATTGTAGGCGTTATCGGTGTTTTCATGTATTTCCCCACCCGAAATATTTGTAAAGTTCCATGTGTACGGATATGTCTGATGAGGTGCAGAACCGAAGGTTATGGTGTAATCTGGCGTATAACCTATGACATACTTCATGTCGTTGGTATAGTTATTGAGTCGGACTGTGACTTTTCCATATCCGCCAGTTGCACTAATCACACCATTGTTGTAAGTATTGTTAGACGATTCCCATGGTTGGTTATACATTCGCATACCTATCAGATGTTGGCGCTGTGCATATAATTCTGCCTTTTCGTCAGCAGAAACAGGATATCCATCCTCATCAACATGGTCACTTCCTGGTTTTTGGGCATCCTTACCTTTTACAGATTCTATGTTATCAATACCACTACGATAACCTTTCAGAACATACATGGCAGGACCTGTGGCAGTTCCGCGTAGCGGGTTGTTGTAGTTCAGCGTAACACTTTGTCTGCTACCTTCTATATTATAACCATCGAGCAGTATGCTGGCAGGGGCTGGTACACCAGAACCGCCATCATATTGATTTATAGCTCTCATTGTCGGTCTGTAGCCACCGGAATATATACGAATAGAGAGTATATCAACATAACCATTGTCTTCCAGAGTGAACTTCACATCTCCATCGGAAGCAACAATAAACGAAGTCCATCCGCCAAGGTCTTTTATGTCGTTGTTACGAGAACCAGTTATTACAAACGGTTCGCTTACAGTTTTTCCACGGAGGTCTGTAACATTTGTGGCTGTAAAGTTCGCACCACTATTATCTGCATCTCGTTTCCAGTTGAGTTCTACTACATCACCAGCCTTCAGCAAAGGAATTGTGAATGATGAGCCTCTACGGGACAGTCCGACATGACGCCATAGATTATCATCGTTACGCATATAGAAACCGTTTGCATAAGCTTCGAATATCAGACCAGCAGACTTTTCGATGAGAAATGCATTATCACCTGCCACATCTTTTTTATAAAACCACCGTGCATCACGCTCTCTGCTAGCATTCTTATAGCGGGCTGTCCAGTATGTATCAATACTTGTTTCGGTAGGATTTGGAATATCATCTGAACCATCAAGACTACCTACTGCACCATACAGGCTACCATCATTGAAGTTCCACATTTTACCCGGATATGCTGTTGCAGGATAAGCAACGATAAGAGTATATTCTATATACTTTTCATCTTCCGTTTTTGTTGCACGGATACGGATGGCTCCTCCACCAGCTACGTTTTCAAGCTTGTTACCAGAAATTGCAACCGAAGCACCAACATCACCCTTTTTTTCAACTATCGAATATTCAGGATCAGAGAAGCCCTTTGCCTCCTGTAAGGTATAAGAACTAATATCACTCAACGCTACAGTCTCATAAGCATTGGAGAAGAAACCAGGAACATAGGAAATAGAGTGTACCGGAGGGATATAAGTTCCATCATCAGGATCAGGTTGAAGGTTATATAGATAGTAGTTGTCGCCTGACAGGTTAGTTGCTAACGATACAGACATTGTATGATTTTCTTCATCAAATTCAGGATACAATTCTACAGGAGTTGTAGTTGTCGTACCCCATTTGTATATTTTTGTCATACTGCTGCTCACATTACCTTTTACGATGAGGTAACCGTCAGAAGTTGCATTCAATTTTATGAAAGTACCACCGGCTCCACCTTCTACAGGAATCGTTGATGGAGTACCTGTTAAATTTGGATGCGAATAACCATTATAATCAATAATCTTCAAAACTGTCATGTCATTGTAGGTCGTTACAATACTTGTTTCACTGACTCGACCATATATGATATTCAAACCGGGGTTTGTCAGATTAACAACCTTTTCGCCATTAAGTCCACTTCCTGCAGGTATTACGCCCTCATTTTCAAACGACAAAGTATGGTCTCCTACTAAGGTATGGTCTGTATCTTCTCCATTAACAGTTAACACGTATGACGCAGTGTTTCCTGAAGCATCTATCACAGTAATAGTCGTTAAGCCTACTCCACGAATATGCACTTTTCCTGCATCATCTCCAGAGAAGAATGTTGCTACATTAGGATTGCTACTCTTATATCCTTTTGTATAACCATCATCATTTTTGCTCGTGTTGGCAGTTCCCAACGTAAGTGTAGGCAATCCAGCTACCATATTAGGATTACTGATTCCGACATCCATGATATTGACTGTTGCACTATTAGCAGACCACTCGATGGTTGGAGTTACATATGTAAACGTAAATTTATGCAGACGAGTATTGTAAAGATAATAAGTACCTGCAGTGAGATTCCAAGTATATTCGTGTCCATCAAAAGAAGTAGCATCAACTGTGGAACTTGGCGTTATATCAATAGCATCCAGAAGTATTGGAGCATTGTTATTAACAGTAGCCTTTAATGTACCTGCTCTTGACAATGTAAACTTATAGAATGTTCCACCTTCTGAATCTTCATGAAGTTGACCCTCAGATACATTAGCATGTGAATAACCATTCGCATCAATTACCTTTAGTACATAGAAATCATCATTAATACTCTTATCTGGCACAGATATAGCACACTCTGTTCCGAAGAGGAAGTCCATAGTTACAGGACCCACTTCTACAGGTGATGTTACAGTTCCGCTACTAGTCAGTTCCCATGATGCTGTTGTGTAACCAGCATCAGTAGTTGCACTTTGAGTAGCTGATGCAGGAGAGCCATAGACAGTCAGTTCGAAATTGCTCTTGTAAGTATCACCATTCGTTCCTGCTATACCAATTGATGCAGTACCTAATCCTGTCAGATAAATTTTACCTAAGTTATCTACTTTTGCTACATACCCGTCGCTACTACTATAAGAATATCCACTAGCTCCAACCTCGTCAATTATAAGAGAAGGTATAGTAGCGATAATATTCGGACTATCCATTCCCATACTGGTTATGTCGATGGCAAGGTCGTTGAAAGAGAATGAGAATGGACTTGTTACACGGACATTGTCAATAGCGAACTTAGCCAACGACCTACCTGTAGCAAAATACATTCTACCTATACCGCCGTCAGTAGCAAGACGAGTGATATTTGTTTTGGAAAGGACAGTTGTAGAACCGGAGAAATCTGTTGATTTATTTGTAATCTCTACCGACATATTTGTGCCGTCCCAAATAACCGTGAAGCGGAACCAATTGAGATCGGAAACAATTCCATTATTAATATATTCGGTTCCCGTAAGAGAAACATTTGTCGAATTATTCAACACCCATGTAGTATTACCTACTCCACTTCCCGCTGCCAAACTGAAGAACTTATTACCATTAGCATTCGTGATATAGAATTCCGGCCTGTTGTCATTATAGTTTGACTTTCTTAAACGCAAATCAAAAGTCATAACGAATTTTTCTGCAGCATCTACATTTATAGCAGGTCCTGTCAATAGGGCACCATTGTTATAAGTCTGAGTTGGATTGCCAGCCATGAAATGGTTTCCTCCTTCCGTCAATATCGTTGGTGTGAATCGTCCTTCTTTATCTGTGGTCCAGTCTGGCACGATACCTGTGGTCTCGTAGTTCTGTTCGTAGAATGCCTGACCCACTATGGTCACAGCCCATGCAGATTGTGCTCCTGCTATTAGTAGCAGAAGAAGGAGCGCTTGGCGCAACAGGTGGTTATATCGTAATATCGCTGTCACTTCGTTATTTCGTTAATTGAGTTTCTGTTCTTTTCTTCACTAATGACTGACTGGCACTTGTGCCGTACTCAGTAACCACAGTAGTATTGATGGTCCGGTCATCCCAGTCTTCAGCAAGAACGCTCAGTTTGAATGTGGTAAATCCGAATACCATGTTGATGTAGTACTTCACTCCTGCTTTCAACTCAAGGTTGTCTAGCGTAGCAGTTCCCGTTAATTCTTCACTACGAGAATAAGTGGCAGCACCTGTCTTGTAGGTAAGGAAATATTTTATCGTCAACTTGTAATCCTTAGCCGCGCATGGCAGAAGCATATAGAACTGCTCCTTTTTGCTTGCATCCTTAGCAATAACGGTTTGAGTGTTGGCAGACTGTGTGATACCCGGGTGATACGTATCGTCTGCCAAGAAATCGTTAACAGCTGTAGCATCTGCTGGTGCAGGGTCTAATATCTTCGAGTCTATTTGGTCACCACTCAGCACAAGGCTGGCAATGCTTCCGCTGAGACTGCCCCAATTTGGAGTCCGTGCAGTCGTATTATTCAGATTGAGAATACCAGTCTCGTAGAACTGACCAGGTTTCGAATTTGCATTATTTGGCTCTAATGTAATACTCTTTATGGTAACCTTGCAGTCTGTTCCGATAGCAGCTATACCCGACTCGTCTTCAATATCTGTAAGATTATTGTCCTTATCTACTATGACTTGGGCATGATAGCCGATAGCGCAAAGGGCATGATAGAAGGTAAACATCACAGAACCTGCACTTGTGGTGCTGGTAACATCTTTCCAAGGCAGACCATTATCAGAACGGATGCCCCACAGCAGGTCAACGCTTTGAGTCGGGTCGGTTGCCACCTGATAACCAATGGTAGGGTCACCGAAAGTATTATCAGTCTTTACTGTTGTTATGCCTGGTGCTGTTCCGTTTGAAGCCATATAAGGTGCATAGGCAAAGAAAGTGTATTCCTCATTCTTCTCCCACTCTTTAATGTCAGCTTCTGTATCAGCATATTTCCAACTGCCTGGGTGAACAACTGTTGTTGTTGGTTCTGTACCACCAGGGATGAATGTTACTTCCGTATTGGCCCCGCGGGTAAAGAGTGTAGGTGTAGAGCTTGCATTATTGTATGTGCCCTTATATCCATAGACGCCAAAGCCTGTAGTCTCCAGTTTTTCGAAGTTCATATTTCCTGGAATCTGGTCAGCACGAGTAGCAAGAGATGTAACCTCCTTAACTCCAAGCACAATGGAGTTGTCCAGTTGCGTGCCGTGCAGTTCTGTCGCAGGGTCCTCTTTACTGCACCCCATGAGTACAGCCAGGAGCATCATGATGATATGTATCTTCGTAAGTTTCATTCTTGTATTACAACTTCGTAGTTCTTACCTATTGTTATGTTGTAGGTTTTGTTCTTTCCTTGTTCCAGTATGACGTTGAAACTGAATTCCTCATTGACATTACTACTATTAATTTTAATCGTGAGAGTAATCCTTCCGTTAGCATCAGGAATAAACGAAAGTTCTCGGTTAGGCATAGGAGGAATTATCGTTTCTTTATCAGCCAGCGGGGGAATGTAAGCAAATCCTATATAACCTTCAGGAGGAGGACCTACCGGAGGAGTAGAAGTGACGTAAATGAATGGAGGAGGAGCCTGAATTTCTGCAGCACTACTTACATGTTCGCTCCATATTCCTGTCGCCAAATTCAGTTTAGCTTGACTGTGCAGTGTACCGCTAAGCGTAAAACCGTTCAAGCTAAGTGTTCCACCTGTATCGTTGGTAATAGTACCGAATGTCATCTTTGCCAAAGCATGTCTGAATGTGAGGACTGCCGGTTCGGAGCTATTACGGGCATAACCTGTTCTGCCGGCATATAATAAGTCCACATTATCGCCAGACAGTTTGTCTGTATAACTCGGTAATGCATATTTTGCCGCATTAAATGACAGTACGCCACCCGTAACGGTATAAGGAGTGGTCTTATAAGGCGCATAAGCATAGATATTTAGCGCTCCGCTCTGATTGCGTCGCCAATAGGTATTGTAAATACCACCAATAGCCCATCTTCCGTTTGCATTATCCCACGTAACTTGAGTATTTTCCACATCCAAATCAGCACAGTAGATACCGAAACCATAACCATAACCATCAGGAAGATCGCCAGAGGTAGCTCGCAAACCCTCCAAGGTTTCGCCGCTACGGGTCACCAACAGGGTTTCGCCATCCCAGGGCTGCTCCACCACTTCGAAGGCAAACGGCACATCATCCCCTTCCTGCTGCTCAGCAATGCTATTGTCTTTTGTGCACGCAGCAAGGATGGTTGCCAACAGGCTTAAGATGAAATATATCTTTGTTGTCTTCATGTCAAGTTCTGATTTTTACTCCACATTCACTTCTTTCGTCACAATGTCCCATTCCTTCACTATTGATGAGAGAACTATTACCTCGCCCCACTCCGTAATTTCTGCAACGGAGAACTTAGCAGTAGTCAGTCCGAGTTCCATAAGGAGTTTGTACACTTTGTTGGTCTCCCAAGTAAACGAAGGCAGAAAAGCTGTAATATTATTCTGTACGACAGAATAGTATTTAGGACTGTTCAGCACCAGGTTCTTGTCGTAGGTAATGACGTCATACACTATATTGAAAGTAATCGCTTTTTCAGTACCAGCTGGGGGGAACATAAACTCCTGCTGCAATGCTGCAAGCTGTCGTTCAGAAGCAGTTACTCCTACTTCCATAGCATCGAAGTCCTCCTTTGCCTGTTCGTAGTCGTAGAGCTCTGTAGAAGGGTCTTGCCCATCCCAACTTCTATTTGTCGGTATATTTGGGGCATCATAGCGCATAGCATAACTGATGTCGGAAGTAGCCAGACTGATATCTGTCTGTTTCTTGGCATCGAGTCCGGTGAAATCCCAACGAGGAGTAGTAGGAGTCGCATTAGCAGGAGTCAGCATCAGTTTTCCCTCAGAAAAGAAATCGGGAACAGTAATCGTAGCACGTTCTATGAAAATACGGCTATTACCATCCACATCTGTTGAGTAGGCAGGTGAGGTATGATCCTCCGTTCTGTCTATCATCGCCTTCACAAATATACCCACTCTTGAAAGGGCATGTTTGAAAACTAAAGGCACGGCTTCACCTACTCGCCCCAAGTCGTTTGCATTATCAGAATCATACTTGTAGCAATCCTGGTTGGTAGCCCACAGCAAGTCCACACTCTTATCAGGATGGAATGGTATTTCGTTGCTGGTGCGGTAATACACGTAAGAATCAGAGATATAGTCGCTGTTTGCCGTCAGTTCAATGATACCATCAGCCGTATCGTCCAGATGCCCTGTGGCAGGCAGGTCTGCTGCCTGCACCGCTGGTGCATAGGCAAAGAAGTTCAGATAGCTGTGTGTCTGACTGCCTGTAGCCCCCTGGTCGTCAGCTGGGTTGTTGTCGTTTGGCCAATACTTCACCGGACTGTATATCCATGCACTTGTGCCATCCCAGCTTACTTTCTGGTTCCACATGAAGTTGAATGGAGTCGATTTCTCATAAGAAGTCCATGCTGTATTGCCGGCATATTGTGCAAACACACCAAAGCCAAAATTCTTCAAACGAAGATCGGTCATACCTCCTTCTCCCGTTGTAGGATAAACGGCACGAGTCTCCTTCTCTGCTGTCAGCATAGGAGAGAAGGTAACAAGCATGTCTGCATCTGCCAATTGTGGCGACACATCTCCCTCGCTACTCTTCATACAAGAGACGAGCAACAAGCTAAGGAATAAGACAGCCGAAAATAGCTCTATCCTAAATAATTTGCAGACAAAAAATTTCTCCATCCGGTTTAACTTTTCAACCCCATGTCACGCACGCATATATGCGCGCGAACATTGAAAATGCAAAGTTCGGCATTCTGACAGAGATAGCCAAATTTTATCTGTTAAAAAGCCCCTTTCGACACTATAACACTTACTTTTGGGTGTCTAGATAGTTTTTCATAGCCATGATGTCGTCGAATTCCCGCACATCATATTCAGCCTGTTCGTAATCGCCCTGAACAAGGGTCACCTTACCCGATCTTTCAAGGTAGAAACAGTCGAAACCGAAGAATTTCTTAACGAACGAACAGCGTTTTACAGGAGGTTGTCCGAGAATGACTGAATAGAAGTCCTGACGAGTGTCACAACCGACCTCGAGCAAAGAGCGAATATCATAATCTACGCCCATGGCAGCGCGAGCATTATCCAGTTTTATCAGGTTGTTTGTAACACAAACGAGAATTCCCCGGCGTTTATCCTTCCGACTTACCTTCATGGCATCAAAGCCCTCACCCCACACACCACTTGCATCAGTCATACTCACAAAGGCATAAGGGTCGATTCCTTTCAGCATTCGAAGCATCGAAATCTGGTCTCTCAGTCGCATAATGCTCACCACAACTTTTCGGTTAGTTTTCGTAAACCAGCCGATTCCATCGAGGATTGTGACTCCATGTCCTGTCTGCACAATAGCATTAGCTATCGCCTCCGGATTGCGTGAGAAAATCATGAATTGAACGCTTTGATGGCGGCGTCGGATGGCATAGTCGAGAGTCATGCTACAGATGATAAGCATCACGAAACCATAGATGACTCTGTACCAGTCGTGAAAGATGAAATAACACGATGAAATGATGATTATATCACAAGCCATGATGACAGTTCCGAGTGTCATCTGGCGATATTTGTTTATAATGAGTGCAATGATGTCCGTACCACCAGTGGAACCGTTGTTTTCGAAACAGAAAGCCAGTCCCAAACCCTCGGCAATACCAGCCAGCACACAAGCCATAAAAACCTCATCACCTATCACCTTGGGCAGAATCATCTTAGCCGGATTATCGGGCGAAGGCATTTCCGCCAAGCGCTGAAACAACCACAAACTGAAGGTCATGACTGCTACTGCATAGATGGTTTTGATGATAAACTTCACACCCAGCACCTTGATGGCTACCAACAAAAGGATGGAGTTGATAGCCACATAAGTCACCTGCACCTCAACTCCAGTAGCATAATAAACAATCGAGGAGATTCCAGCCACACCACCTGTGGTCAGTCCATAGGGCAACATAAATATTGTGACACCAATCGCATAGAGCATCACTCCCACAGCAATGAAGAAGTAATCCTTCAACTCCTGCAAAACCTTTCTTTGCATAGCATTCATACCAGCTCGATTTTTCTGTTTAGTAATTATTCTGCACAAAGGTAATCACTTCTTTTTCCTCTGCAAAAAA
>JAEEGL010539057.1_pt1 | contig 32846 bp, 25 predicted proteins | sample 9134231 | NCBI WGS metagenome assembly JAEEGL01 (sample SAMN16246548, study PRJNA631951) | gut metagenome | biome: gut microbiome; feature: rumen; material: fiber-attached | host: Bos | place: Iran: Karaj | collected 2018-10
AGTGGTTAACCACGAAGCCTTCGCTCAGGTGAACCTCCTTACCGGTGAGACGCAGAATCTCGTTCTCGAAGAATGAGTTGGTGGAGTAGCACCAGCACGTTCCGGACTTGTTCTGGTCCTTAACGGGGGTGTGACGGATTTCCTTGGTGTCGGTGAACTTGAAACCAGTGCTGTCGGGGACAACAACTTTGTCGTCGGCCATGACATTGATTGCGATGACCGAAGCGAGCATTGCTAAAAACAATTTCTTCATAAATAAAAATTTGTTAGTTATAAGATAAGTTAATTGTATTGTCTTGGTTATAACATGCAAATGTACGCATATTTTTCGAATAATCGGCTTTCATGGGACAATAAAATAAAAAATGTGCCCCATGGTGGTCATATATAGCCACTGTGGGAGCACTGTTTTTCCTGGACCAGATAGATAAGATTTGATTGATGATGCTGCAAAAGTAGTGTAAGTCGGGCACAAAACAAAATTTATTTGGTATTTCGCTCGACTTGCACTACTTTTGTACTATGATTTATCCCTCAAATTTTGAGACCAAGATTGGCTTTGATGCCGTGAGGCGGGAACTGGAACGCCACTGTGTGAGTGCGTTGGGTGCCGCCAATGTGCCGCGATTACGCTTCTCGACACGTCGTGACGAGGTGCTGCGTTGGCTCGAAGAGACCAACGAGTTCCTGTCTATTGTCCAGACAGGGAAGGAATTCCCATTGAGTTACTACTTCGACTTGCGGGTGGTGCTCAAGGAAGTGGCAACACCCGGCACATTCCTCTCTGCAGAGCGATTGTTTGACCTGCAGCGGTTATTGGTGACCGTGAGCCAGGTCGTACGCTTCTTCGCCACCGATGAAGATGGTAACTCGTCTTATCCTCGCCTCAGGGAACTGACCAGTGGTATGCAGTCATTTCCTGAGCTGAGTGCCGCCATTGGTCATGTGTTGGACAAGGCGGGAAATATCAAAGACACGGCCTCTCCCCATCTTCATGAGCTACGAGTCTCCATCGCCCGCGTGACAAGCAGTATCAACGGCACTTTGCGCCGCATCATAGCCCAGGGAAAACTAGATGGCATCCTTGACAACGACGTGCAGCCCTCATTACGTGACGGACGCCTGGTGCTGCCCGTGAGCGCCATGAACAAACGCAAACTGCATGGTATCGTCCACGATGAAAGCGCTACTGGAAAGACCGTGTTCATCGAGCCCGATGCCATCGTTGAGGCCAATAACCGCATCCGCGAGACCGAAGCTGAGATTGCCCGTGAGATCATCCGTATCCTCACCGAGGTCACCGACCAGATCAGACCCCATCTCGATGAACTGGCGGCAGTGCTCGAGACGCTGGGTCAGTTGGATTTCATTCGGGCCAAGGCCCTGTTTGCACTGGACGTGAATGCTCAGATGTGCCATGTAGATCGGAAACCGGTCATCGAGTGGTACAACGCCGTTCATCCCACCCTGTTGCTCTCGTTGCGCAGCCAGGGCAAAGAAGTTGTACCATTGAACATTTCCCTGAACAAGCAGGATCGCATTCTGGTTATTTCAGGCCCCAATGCGGGAGGAAAGTCAGTTTGTCTGAAAACCGTTGGCGTAGTGCAATACATGATGCAATGTGGCTTGTTGCCCACCTTGCGCGATAACTCTCACATGGGACTGTTCCATGACATCTTCATCGATATCGGTGACCAGCAGAGCATTGAGAACGATTTGAGCACTTATAGCAGCCACTTGCAGAACATGAAACTCTTCTTGTCTAAAGGTGGTAAAGAAACTCTTATCCTGATAGATGAGATGGGTAGTGGTACCGAGCCACAGATAGGTGGCGCCATCGCCCAATCCATCCTCGAGCAACTCAACGAGCACCAGGTGATGGGCGTGGTGACGACCCACTATCAGAACCTCAAGCACTTTGCCGACGAGGCTGATGGCGTGGTCAACGGAGCCATGCTTTATGACCGCCAGCGCATGCAACCTCTGTTCCAACTCTCGATGGGCTATCCGGGCAGTTCGTTTGCTATCGAAATTGCCCGCAAGACGGGTCTTCCCCAGCAGGTCATCGATAAGGCCAGCGAGATTGTGGGCAGCGATTATATCAACATGGACAAATACCTGTTGGACATCGTGCGCGACCGGCGCTATTGGGAAAACAAGCGACAGGATGTGCGTGCCAAGGAGAGACGGCTTGATCAGATGATTGCTGATTACGATGAACGCTTGGATAACATCCGTGCCGAGCACCGCCAGATTATCCATGACGCACGCGCCGAAGCCCAAGAGATTCTGCAAGGCACTAATGCGCAGATAGAACGCACCATCAAGGAAATACGTCACCAGCAAGCCGAAAAGGAACGCACCAAGGAGCTTCGCAGGCAGCTTGACGAGTTCAAACAGCGTCTCAACGCCGAAGAGCCTGAAGCGCCTGCACGTCTCAAGGAATTAACCCCCAAGGACAAACCGCGTCGCAAACAACCCAAGAAAAAGACACTCCAGTTGCCCGCAAAGGAGCGTCCGTTACAGGCTGGCGACAATGTGGTTCTTAAGGGTACGACGACGGTGGGCACACTCATCAGTATAGACGAGAAATATGCACTGGTGGCATTTGGCAACATTAAGACGCGTATTGAGGCCGACCAGGTAGAGCGTACCATGCGCAAGGAGAAAATGCCCAAGGCTGAGTCGTTGGGACGTACTACAACCGACGAGATTCGCAACCGCCAGTTGAATTTCAAGCCCGACATCGATGTGCGTGGCATGAGGGCCGACGAGGCCATTCAAGCAATCACATATTTCATTGACGATGCGATTCAGTTCAGTGCCCAGCGAGTGCGCATCTTGCATGGAACGGGAACGGGCGCTCTGAAAGTTGCCATCCGGGACTATCTGCACAGTGTGAGTGGTGTGAGGAGTTATCGCGATGAACATGTACAATTCGGTGGCGCAGGCATCACTGTCGTAGAGTTGGAATAAGTTTACCGAAACGAGAAACTAAAATCGATTATGATTGAGGACAATATATTTTTCAAGCCATTTAATACAACAGGTGGGGTGGTGCCTTTTGACCGCATCACCACTGCTGATTATGAACCCGCAATTCGTTTGGGAATAAAAGAGCATGACGCTCAGGTCCAGGCCATTGTAGATAATAGAAGTGAGGCTACTTTTGAGAACACAATCGTGGCGCTGGATAGGTCGGGAGAGACACTTGGCCGTGTCTTGGGCGTGTTCTACCCGATGTTGTCGGCAAACGCCGATGATGCCCTGATGGCTGTGAGCGAGCGCATGGCGCCCGTGTTGAGTGAACACTTTAATAGTATCACTCTCAATGAGCAGTTGTGGCAGCGTGTCAAGTATGTGCATGACCACTTCGATGCTTCACAACATGATGTAGAGGACCAGATGCTCATGCGGGAAACATATGATGGGTTTGTGCGTAGCGGTGCCAACCTTCAAGGAGAAGACCGTGAACGCTACCGTCAATTGTCCAAACGATTGACTGAGTTGACCTTGAAGTTTGACCAAAATGCCCTTAAGGAAACGCCCAGATATGAATTGTGGCTCACTGAGGATGACCTTTCCGGCCTGCCTGAGAGTGCCCTCGATGCAGCAAAACAAGCGGCCAAGGACAAAGGTCGCGAGGATGCATGGCTAGTGACACTCGATGCGCCGAGTTATGGCCCTTTCATGAAATATAGCGACCGACGCGACCTGCGTGAAAAGTTATATAAGATGTATAATCGTCAGTGCACAAGTGGCGATTATTGCAATTTGGACATCCTTCGGAATATCGCAAATACCCGTTTGGAAATCGCTAAATTAATGGGCTGCAGGTCGTTTGCCGACTACAAGTTGCAGCACACAATGGCACAGACTCCCGAGAATGTCTATAATATGCTCAACCAGTTGCGTGAGGCCTATCTGCCTGTTGAACGCGCTGAAATGAAACGACTTGAGGACTTCGCTTCCGGTTTGGAAGGCCACCCCATGGAAATCAAGCCTTGGGACTACAGCTATTACAGCAACAAAGAGAAGGACTCAATGTTTGAGATCAACGATGAGTTGCTGCGGCCTTACTTTGAATTGGGCAGTGTAACTAAAGGTGTATTTGATTTTGCCTCCAGGATGTATGGCTTGCGTTTCATCCCCAATCATGATGCCCAAGTGTTCCATCCCGAAGTGGAGGTCTTTAACGTGACCGACGAGGACGGTAAGGCAGTGGGAATGCTTTACCTTGATTTCTTCCCGCGAGCTACCAAGCAGAGTGGGGCATGGATGACGAGTTTCCGCGAGCAATATATCGACAGCAACGGCAATGATGTGCGCCCGCATGTCACTTTAACGATGAATTTCACCCGTCCCACCGAGAATAAACCCTCGCTGCTCACAGTGCGTGAAGTGGAAACTTTCATGCATGAATTCGGCCATGCGCTGCACCAATTGCTGAGTCGTTGCAAGTATCAGTCATTATCAGGCACCAACGTCTATCGTGACTTTGTCGAGGTGCCCTCACAATTCAACGAGAATTACGTCTATGAACGAGAGTTTCTGGACAGTTTTGCCCATCACTACCAGACGGGTGAACCTGTTCCTCAAGAATTGATTGACCGACTGCTGGCCTCGTCTCAGTATGGTGCGGCTTATGCTTGCGTTCGTCAGTTGGGCTTTGGTTTCATTGATATGGCATGGCACAGCATCACGGAGCCTTACGAGGACGATGATTTCCAGTTCGAGTACAATGCGGTGAAGGATGTGCAAGCATTTGATCCCGTTGAGGGTTGCATCATGTCGCCCCAGTTTACCCACATCTTTTCGGGTGGCTATGCCGCTGGCTATTACGGCTACAAGTGGGCCGAGGTGATAGAATGTGATGCATTCGACAAGTTCAAGCAGGACGGCATTTTCAACCGTGACACTGCTCGCCAGTGGGTTGAGAACGTACTCTCACGCGGTGGTACTGAAGCACCCATGACGCTGTACAAAAGATTCCGTGGCAGCGAGCCTCACATCGATGCCATGATGCGACGCGACGGTATTGTAAATTGTAATAGATAGGATGAACAGGACGTTTAGGAAAGGCAGGATGGAGGATGTGCCCGTAATCATGCGGCTCATCGATGAGGCCCGTGGCATCATGCGGTCTTGCGGCAATGTAAACCAATGGATTGGCGGTTACCCCAGTGAGGAGACCATCGTTGAAGATATCAACAACGGGCATTGCTTCCTGTGTGTGGAAGAGGGTGGGGAAATAGTGGCTTCGTTTGCCTTTATCCCCAGTCCGGAGCCTACCTACAGTAAAATCTATGAGGGACAATGGCTGGACGATAAACCCTATCATGTGGTACACCGCTTGGCAAGTACTGTCGCAAGCCACGGCGTCTTCAACGACGTGATGGATTACTGCATGGGTGTGGCAGGAAATCTGCGCATCGATACCCACCGTGACAACGTGATTATGCGTCATGTTATCGAGCGCTATGGTTTCACCTATTGCGGTATCATCTATCTGCTAGACGGAGCTGAACGCTTGGCATATCAAAAAAGGCGTTAGGTCTTTTGTGATAATAAACAAACAATCAGGGCCGACTCGGTTAGGAGTCAGCCCTGATTTGTATAAAGGATTAATCTCTTGTGTTCTGGATTAGTTCTTCAGCTCGTCAGCTACCTTCTGAGCGGCCTCAGCGCCTTTCTCCTTTGCAGCGTCAACAGCGTTGCCAGCGGCATCCTTAACAGCCTCCTTAGTGGCGTCAACCTTCTCAGCAGCAGCGTCAACGGCAGCATCAACAGCACCTTCTACCTTCTCGGCAGCCTGCTTAGCTACGAAGTCAGCGAAACCAGCCTTCAGAGCTTCGGGAACCTCGATGTAACCAGTCATCTTCTCAGCCAGGGTCGGGATCTTAGCGAGGATGGCCTCCTTGTTGTTCTCCCAAACGGTCTTCAGGATGTTGATGATGTTGAAGTAACCAGCCTCGTCACCACCTTTCAGCAGTTCCTCAGCCTTAGCCTTAATACCGTCGAGCAGGCTAACTGCAGCAGCCTCGTCGGCGCAGTTCATCAGGTCGGCAGCAACACCGTCAACAGTGTACTCAACAGCTGCGGGCTCTTCAACAGCCTCCTCAGCGGGCTTGGTCTCAGTCTTGCAACCAACAAAAGCGATAGCAGCAACAGCTGCAAACATCAATAAAAACTTCTTCATAATAAAACAACTTTTAAATAAATGATTAATAATAAAACGATTGATTCAACGCCGCAAATGTAACGGCTATTTTTGAATTACCAAACTTTTTTGTTCTAAATTTTCTTTTTTTAGCACTTTTATTGTTCGTTTGGGCAATTTTGCAGGCAAAAAACTGTAACTTTGCGGTGCGGAATATTGCCCGATGCGATGTTCTACAAATTTCATGCCAATTTGTGTATTGTCAGATAATTATTAACTAAAAATATTGTGATATGTTTATTTGGTTATTAATGGGAGGTATTTTTATCCTGAGCTTAGTCGTTCAGGGCTCCCTCAAGTCAAAATTCGCTAAGTACAGTAAGATTCCCTTGGGCGTGCCTATGGCTGGTCGTGACATTGCCAACGCGATGTTGCAGCAGAATGGTTGTGGTGACGTTCAGGTGACCAGTGTGGCTGGTCAGTTGACCGACCACTTCAACCCCGCAAACAAGACGGTGAACTTGAGTGAGCCGGTCTATGGTACCAACAGCATCGCTGCTGCTGCCGTTGCCGCCCACGAGTGTGGCCACGCCGTTCAGCACAAGGTGGGTTACAGCATGCTGCAACTACGCACCAAATTGGTTCCTGTGGTATCGTTTGCCTCCAATACCGTACAATGGCTACTGCTTGTAGGCATTATGATTATCCAATTGACTCCGATACCCTTGTATGTGGCAATCGCTTTGTTCGCTTCGACAGTGCTGTTCAGTTTTGTGACACTGCCCGTCGAGGTTGACGCCAGCCGTCGTGCCATTGCTTGGCTCGAAGGATCGGGCATCGTGAGTGGCGAGCAGTTAGTTTATGCCAAGGACGCCTTGAAAGCTGCGGCCTACACCTATGTTGTCGCTGCCATCGGTTCACTTGCCACCTTATTATACTATATTGCGATGATTTTTGGCGGTCGTCGATAAAAACCGGTTTAACTTAGTTAAGAAAAGAATATCAATATCAGAAATGGCACAAAAACCATCTATCCCTAAGGGGACCCGCGACTTCTCTCCCATTGAGATGGCGCGGCGTAACTATATATTCAACACAATCAAGGATGTTTTCCTCCTCTATGGATTCCAGCAGATTGAGACTCCTGCCATCGAGAACCTCTCAACGTTGATGGGCAAGTATGGCGAAGAGGGCGACAAACTCTTGTTCAAGATTCTGAACAGTGGTGACTATCTGAAAGATGCTCCCGACGACTTGTTGGCGGCCCATGACTCGTTGCACCTGACCACCAAAATCAGTGAAAAGGGTCTGCGATATGACCTGACGGTGCCCTTTGCCCGCTATGTGGTGCAGCACCGCAACGACCTGCAGATGCCCTTCAAACGCTATCAGGTGCAGCCCGTGTGGCGTGCCGACCGTCCGCAGAAGGGGCGTTACCGTGAGTTCTACCAGTGTGACGCCGACATCGTGGGTAGCGACTCCTTACTCAATGAGGTGGAACTGGTGACAATGATTGATGAGGTGTTCAACCGCTTCAATATCAACGTAGCCATTAAGCTGAATAACCGCAAGATCCTGAGTGGCATCGCCGAGATTATCGGTGCTGCCGACAAGATTGTAGACATCACTGTTGCCATTGATAAACTCGACAAAATCAGTCTTGACGGAGTCAATGCCGAATTAAAGGAAAAAGGATTGACCGATGAAGCCATCGCCACCCTCCAGCCCCTGCTTGCCCTGGACGGTTCCAATGAGGAACGTCTGAAATCATTGGAAGGAATGCTCGCTTCCAGCGAGGTGGGCATGAAGGGCATTGAGGAGATGCGTTATGTGCTCGACCATGTGGCCCAGCTGGGCACACGTGCCTGCGTTGAACTTGACGTGTCTCTGGCTCGCGGCCTGAATTACTATACAGGCACCATCCTTGAGGTTAAGGCATTGGACGTCGCCATCGGCAGTATTACCGGCGGTGGCCGTTATGACAATCTGACGGGAGTGTTCGGTATGTCCGGCCTGTCGGGTGTGGGCATCAGTTTCGGTGCCGATCGCATTTATGACGTGTTGAATGCACTTGATCTGTATCCTGCCGATACAATGGCCACGGCACAGGTGATGTTTGTCAACTTCGGTGAGGAGGAAGCCTCGGCGTCTCTAAAGCACATCATGGCATTGCGTCGCGCTGGCATCAGTGCTGAATTGTATCCTGATAGCGCCAAGATGAAGAAGCAGATGAACTATGCCAATGACCGCCAAATCCCTTATGTCGCCATTGTGGGCGCCGATGAGGTGCAGAATGGCACAATCGCCCTTAAAAACATGGTTTCAGGCGAGCAGCAGACGCTGACAGTGGAACAGGTAATTGCTGCCTTGAACAAGTGATTCAATAAATAGATTGTCCGCACATGAACAGCATGTACCAACAATTGATGCAACTCCCGTTATTCCAGGGGGTGAGCAGCGATAAAATCACGGTCATGGTCGAGAAATTGCCCTTTCATTTCTTGAAGTACCGAAATGGCGAGCAGGTTCTTGCTGCTGGAGATCCGTGTACCCATATCAAGTTCATCGTGTCGGGAAAGGTGCGTGTTGAGATTCCTTTCTCACAATTGAGGGTCACATTATTGCAATCATTGGCATCGCCTCATGTTCTTGCCGCGGAATATCTTTTTGGACGGGATACAACCTATCCTTATTCGGCTGTGGCCGAAGGTCCTTGTGGTATCCTTCAGTTAAAAAAAGGTGACTACATTAAGATGGTTAACTCCGACAAGGTGTTCCTGTTTAATATCTTGAACTACTTGTCGTCGGGCAGCCAGCGTGTGATATCATCGAATATCGAGATCAAGGACGGCTCGGTAGCAGAACGTCTGTCTTTCATCTTGGATTCTCTTGTAATGGCAGGAGCCCAGGATATTGTTTTGCGTTATAAGCAGAAGGACCTGTGTGCGCTATTGGGGACACAACGCACTACGCTGATCGCCACACTGGACCGCTTGGTCGAGGCCGGAGCCTTAAGGTATGACAGCAATCATCTCACAATCCTCGATAAAGAGGCAATGAGAGTATAACCTAAGTGTGTCTATTAATAATTTGAAATATTATATCTGATTAAAACATAACTGTAATGAAGAAATCGTTATTTGTAGTTGCAATCGCTATTGCCTTGGTGGGTTGCAAAGAAACAACTGATTATAAGGCTATGGGTGAGCAGTTTTCTACTCGATTGATGGACTTGTGCCAGAAAAATGACACGGCTGCTGTCCTGGCACTTAATGACAGCATCCAAGCTGTTGAAGACGAAATTGTCGCTGCTGGTGACACCATCGCCGCAGAAACATTCCGGAATGCCGTCACTGAGGCGCGTCAACAGTGTGCACCCTTCATCACTGTTGCCAAGATGCAATCCGGCATGAGCAAGGATGAAGCCGTTAAAAATGTGGTTGATAAAGCCTTGGAAGGTGAAGGTGACGTCACGACGGTGACGAAATCGATTCAGGCTGCTCTCGAAAAAGAGAGTCAGGAAAACAGGTAGTCCCATAAGAAACTGTTATAAAAAGCATTAAACTCAATCATCGCTGATGCGAACCCTGCGGTTCTGCCATATAGTGAATCATGGTTTGGTGGCACCTTTTGTCTGCTGCTTGTTGTTGACCTCATGCGGAACTGGAATCGAGGTGACCGAGCATGTCACAGACAAAGACGTGCAGAAGGCCATAACCCTGACTGAACACGCTGTGACGGAACCGACATTGAAGGCCTATATCGACTCGGTTCCTAACTGGAAAGTCGGACAAAAACGTTTTTGGGTGGCAGACAAACAAGCTCGTCTCTTGTTCCATCCGTCCGATTCAGTCAATATTGCGGGTCACATGCTGCTCTATGACGGCTACGACACTGGCAGTATCTATGACAACAGACAGACGGTTAACCTGAGTTTTAGGGATCTGGCTGACGGCCGTGTACGCGTTTACCGTACTGGTAAAACCATGAAAGAATTTGGCAGTGGTTTTTCCATCCCCATGCTCATTGATCTGGATATGGTGGAAAACACTGCCAGGCAGATAGTGGGCAAGAGCTATTACATCCGTACTGCCATTTGGTATGACCCTCTCACCGAACAAATGGTGGACGGACGCCATTTCATTAAGGTTCACATCGATAGCGTCTTGCCTGGAAACGCAGTGATGCCGCTACGGGTAGTATTCACTACCGATGACACTAGAGAACAAGCCATGGTTTGGATGAGTGACAACACGTCAACCATGCGCGATAGAGATTTTGATGCTTTGTTTGATGCGAGTGATCCCCATTTGCTCTATCCGACTATTTCTGACCTCAATTGGGAACTGATTACCCGTGGCCGTGTCATTGAGGGTATGACTAAAGACGAGTGCCGTCTGGCGTTGGGTGCTCCAAAACGCATCAATCGGAATCCGGATCAGTCGGGAATGAGGGAATACTGGTATTATGACGGGGGGTCTTACCTTTACTTTGTTGACGGCTTGTTGAGCCAATTCAGAAAATAATGGAACCGACAACGCTTGAAATAGAATTTTTGGGGACAGGAACATCGACCGGTGTGCCTGCAATACGCTGCAAGTGCCCAGTGTGCATGAGTGCTGATCCTCGCGACAAGCGTCTGCGCACATCAGCAATTGTGCGTTATCAGGGAGTACGCATTCTGATTGACTGCGGTCCCGATTTCCGCACTCAGATGTTACGCGCCAGCGATGACAACCTGGATGCTGTCCTTCTCACGCACATACACTTTGACCACGTGGCGGGACTTGACGATCTTAGGGCTTACTGTTTCGATAAACCCTTCCCCATATATGCCCGTGCCGACGTGATGAACAACCTGCATCAACGCATCCCCTATTGCTTTGCGGCTGATCCCTATCCCGGTGTGCCTCACTTCGAGGAACATGTCATTGATGATGCCCCGTTTCTGGTGGAGGGTGTGCGTGTTGTTCCCATTCCCGTAATGCACTACAAATTGGCTATCTACGGATTTCGTATCGGTCCATTGGCCTACATAACTGATGCTAAAACGATTGCCGATGATGTCGTCGATAGCTTGAAGAATATTCCCTTGTTGGTCATTAACTCGCTACGTCCTGGAGAGCATTTGTCTCACATGTGTCTTGACGAAACATTGGCCATTATTGACAGGATAAAACCCGACAAGGCTTATCTCATCCACATGAGCGATAGGATGGGACTGCATGCGCAGTCGCCCTCGTTCTTGCCTCAAGGTGTGGAGTTGGCCTATGACGGATTGATTGTGAAGGTTTAGGCTATGAAGGAACAAGCAAAAATAACCGATGTTAAACCGATAGCTGACGAGCAGACGTCCGGTCTGCAGTTCTTTGAGAATCGGGTTCAGGCGGGGTTCCCTAGCCCAGTCCAGAGTGAGTATGCCGACAGCATTGATTTGAACCGTGCACTCATCACCAATCCGGCTGCTACCTTCTGTGCCCGTGTCATCGGCAACTCGATGGTCGATGCAGGAATAAATGAGGGAGACCTGCTCATTATCGATCGCTCGCTCACTCCCCATGATGGCAACATTGCTGTGTGTTTTGTTGATGGGGAATTTACTGTTAAGCGGTTGAGCGTGCGTGACGATGGCATTTATCTCACGCCTGCCAATACCGATTACCCGGAACTCAAGGTGAGCGAAGATAACAATTTTGTGGTGTGGGGCATCGTTTCACATATCATTAAAAGAGTTTAATACTTGTAACGCCAAGTGCAAAAAAGGGTAGAGAATAGTACAGGTGGCAGATACGGGACACGGTTTTTTGTGGCCTCTGTGCTTGTTGCGGCATGGCAATGCTTTCTTGTTGCACTTGACACCCAATTGGGCGGTTTGGACAGACTGTTTCACGAGTGGCATGTCGTTGCTATCAGCATTGCCAATGCTCTGTTGCTGTTATCGCCCTATTGGTTGTTGCCTCGTCGGTGGCGCTGGTTGGTGTGGATTCCCCTGGCATTGTTGACGCTCTGGTGTCTGGTGCAGGTGTGTTATTGCAGGGCCTATGACGACCTGATGCCGTGGCGCAGCCTCATGTTGACCGATAATGTGAACTCAACGCTGGCTGCGAGTACGTTGGCCTTGCTGCGTTGGCACGACTTGCTGCTTGTGCTGCCTTTCTTCGCCTTGTTGTTCTTTAAAAAAGACTCATGGGGCCAGGCGTCAAGGATAAAGCCTTTTCTTATAACGCTGCTCACAACTGTAGTGCTGGCAGCAGTGGGTTACCTGGATGGCGATACCAACTATGAGCGACGCTTCCTGTACAACTTCAGCAACAGTACCTACTTTGCCCGCAACGGCTTGATTCCCTATACTTTGTTCTCACTGCATGATGAGTTGAGGGTCCATACCGTAACCGATGACGAGCGCACTATGGCGCGTGCGTTCTTGGATAAGGATTGTCCTCACTACACCGATAATCGCTATTGCAGCAAGCAGCGTCGCAATTTAGTCCTCATCATTGTCGAGTCATTGCACACCTGGCCCATCGGCATGGAGGTTGACGGACGTGAAGTGACACCTGTGATGAACCAAATGGTGCAGGGTGACAGTGTCGTCTATGCTCCTCACATGCTGTTCCAGACGAGTCATGGCCACTCGAGCGATGCCCACTTCATCTACAACACCGGGCTGTTGCCGTTGCGTGACGGCGTGGTGGCGGTGAGGCATGGCGATGGACCTTATCCCTCGTTGAGCAGTGCACTCGATGGATATGACTGTCGCGAGATTATCTGCACACCGGGTATGAACTGGAATCAGACCATGACTGCGCGCACTTATGGTTTTGACACCCTCTATACCCGTGTCGATTTGGAGGCAGCCGACGACCTGCGTCGTCATGATGGAATTGACGATGCCGCCCTCACCGACTTCGCCGCTCGCCTATTGCCACGATTGCGACAACCATTCTTCCTTGAAATGGTGACCATGACGATGCATGCACCCTATGAGGAGGACAAAGTGCCACCTTCATGGATTACCGCCAGCGACACCCTCAATGCTGAGGCTCGCAGCTACCTCAATTGTGTCCATTTGACCGATAGCTGTATCGGCGCATTTATTGATGCTTTGCACCGCCATGGCATGGCAAACAGTACCGTAGTAGCGATTGTGAGTGACCACACACAGATTTATCGAAACCGTGTGGTGGGTTTGACAGATTATGACGCAGTCCCTGACGATTGGGGCATCCCCTTGATTATCTTGGGAACTGATACCACGTTGCATTATGAACCGGTGATTGGGCAGGTGGATGTATTTCCCACTTTGCTGGATGTGATGGGTGCCAATGCTTATCCGTGGAAAGGGTTGGGGTACAGCATCTTGAGATTCCCCGTGAGGGGTGCCGTGCAACCACGCAATATGTCAGTATTAGGCGACAGCACCAACCTGACGCCTCATCAGTTGCGCTCCTGGGACATCAGCCGTTTGCTCATCCTTGACAGGACGGCGACCGAATGGAAATAAACCAATAGTCTATTTTTTAGAATATCGAACCATAGGTGTCATCTCGATGGCACCGTCTCGTGCAAGGACATGAGCGCTGATTCCCAACGAGTCGCATTCATGCAGTAAGGACTCAAGTGTGGCAGGTTGAACGGCTCCCGAAATAATGATTCTGTCAAAGCGGTTAAGTTCCAGCAGTTTAGAGATAGTACCGTGAAAATGCTTAGTAACGATGATCTCGTCAAAATCCAACTTGGATGTCGCTGTCATTTTTTTCCAGTTTCCTCTATCAGCAACAAATAGCCTGTGGCCGAGCAAATGGGCAAATGGGGGAGAGATAAGCCCTCCGTCGATATGGCTTGTCGAATCGGTTCTTATCAACCTAATATCATTGATTGAATGGCGAGCCAGAAATCCGCTATAATAACGTTTCATGTTTTCCTCGTTGGCCTCCTCGTCGGGACACCACACATGTCCGGTGTCACCCTCATAATATAAAATCGGGGTTGATGAGAATGAATTGAATATGATGAGCCCCCGATGGGTGGTGTGGGCGTCAATCCACAGAGAGTGTGCAAGCATCGCTGCCAATGTGCATCCAGTGACTAATAGATATTTATAACGGCGCTGATAGAGCCACAAAGCAACGAAGATAAGGGCTGCCAAAAAGAGTATGGTGCCACATGTGCTCACATAGATACCCGTGACGTGTGACAGGGGAATGGAGCTGACCGATGAAGCCACCCAATGGATGTATTTGCCAATGGCATCAATGCAGGTGTCAAGCAGTGGCCACTGCATGCCTGCTGCCAAGAAAAGCAGGAACAGTGCGCCCAAGAGCATGAACACGGGCAAGACCGGCAGGACAAGCAGGTTGGATAAGACTGAGGCCCAAGAGATGGTGTGAAAATAATGGGCAGTCAGGGCCATTGTGGCGAGCATGGCGATAGCTGATGTGATTATGGTGGCAGTGAAATAACTGACAACCTTGTGACTGCTTTGGGGTAGTTGGGCTTTGCTGCCGAATAGCAGAATGGCGCCTACGGTAATGAAACTCAACTGGAATCCCACACTATAGAGTGCTGACGGATCGAACACAAGAATGACGAGAGCTGCCATGCACAATGAGTTGAGGGGCATTGAGCGCCTGGAGAATATTATCGAGGCAAAGGCAAATCCTATCATGATTGCTGCGCGCACCACGCTGGGGGTGAAACCTGTAAAGACTGCAAATAGGGCAATGGCAGCGAGGGTAAGGGCAAGGCGCAATTTCTTCTTGCGCAAGTAGTCTAGTGGGAACAGTAAAATCCAGACAATCCATGCGATGATGCCGATGTGTAAGCCGCTTAGCGCCAGCACATGTGCGATGCCCGCAGCCGAAAATTCTGTTCTTGCATCCTGGTCAATCATGCGGGATTCTCCCAACAGCAGGGCAACAACCAGACGTTGAACTGTAGTGGATAGCCGGGAATTGAAAACCATGAGTGATAAGTGCCTCCTCACATTGGCTATGCGGGTCATGATGGTGGGGGAGTAGCCCGTTTTTTTCACTTGATCCAAGGGCAGATGCTGATGATAGCGGATGCCATGACAGTCACGTAAATAGGCCGCATAATCCATTTCTCCTGGATTACCCAGGTTGCTCACCTGCTCGAGTTCCGCATGCCATGCCACGAGGTCACCGGGTCGCATGAGATAATCACAACCCCTTGTGCTTACGAGCACTTTGCACGGTGGCAACTCCTTGTCAAGCACGTCAATCGTCAGCCGCATCGAGAAGTCTGTGTAATCCAGACGGGCAATCCTGCCTTGAAGGACCCGCCCTGTCAGCTGTCCGTCAGCCAGTTTGGGCGGGCAATGGATGACAGCTGTCAGCCAACCTATCGCCAACGCTGCAATGGCCAGTGAGATAGTTAGATAGGGCCTTAGCTCGAGACGTTTATTCGGAGCTTTGCTATTGATGGAAAGAGTGATATAGATTCCTGCTGCTAAAGTCAACAGCGCTATAGGTGCCCACCAGCAATGCCACAGGCGGTGAATTAAGATACCCACAGCAAAAGGCATGACCACCCCGAGTCCCCTAATCACAATTCCCGAATCTCTACCCACAAAATATTATTTGGAATTACGCTAATATCTATATTTTCATTTTGTCCAAATTTCATAGGAATCAAAAGCCTGTAGCAGAAGCATTTCCAAGCCGTTCTTGGTCTCGGCTCCGTAGCGCGCGGAGTTTTTCATGAACAAAGTTTCCTCGGGGTTGTAAATCAGGTCATAGCACAGGTGCTCCTTGGTAAGGAATCGGTAAGGGAAGTCGGGACACTTGTCGTCATCGGGGTATTTGCCTACGGGCGTGGCGTTGATGATGAGTTTGTAAGAAGCGACCATCGCCCGAGTGATTTCCTCATAAATGAGCACGTGCTCGCTCTTGCGTCTAGACACCAGTTGCACATCAATGCCACGGCGCTGCAGGGCCGTTCTGACTGCCTTGGCGGCTCCTCCGGTGCCAAGGACCATAGCGCTAGTGCGCTGTGGTGTCAGAATACCTGTGATGGTTTTACCAAAACCCACAACATCGCTGTTGTACCCCCTTAGCTCTTCAAGTTTGCCAGTCTGTTGGTTGCGGACGAAGCGGATAACGTTGACGGCGCCAATCTCGCGGGCATCATCGTCAATTGAGTCAAGCAATGGAATGATGACTTCCTTGTAGGGCGCCGTGACGTTCAAGCCGTCGAGGTTGGGGTAGTCGGCGATGATGCCTGTTAGCTGGTCGATGTTCTCGATCTCGAAATTGAGGTACTGGGCATCGATACCCTCGGCGACGAACTTTTGGTTAAAGAAGTCGCGCGAGAATGAGTGGACCAGGGGATAACCTATCAATCCATACAGGTGCTGATATGCAAGTGGAGATTTCATAATGCACTGATTTGAAAGTCGGCAAATATACTCACAAATCCCTTAACTAACGTCAAAAAATACCGAAAAAAGCCTAAATACGCCTTTAATTCAAGAAAAAATACTAATTTCGCCCCCACAAGTAATAAAAAAACAGAGAATGAAGTTTTTCACCAAGAACGTAAAGATAGCGCTCACCGTCCTGTTGGGACTGGTGTTGCTCTATTGGGGCATCAACTACCTGAAAGGTATTAACCTGTTGACGCCCGCCAACTATTTTTATACCGAGGTTGAGAGCACCGAGGGACTGCTTGAGGCTGCTCCCATCACCGTGAACGGTTTCCAGGTGGGCCAAGTGCGAGAGATACAATATGACTATCAGAAGCACAAAATCACCGTCATGCTTGCCATGAACAAGGAGATGCAGGTGCCCGAGGGCAGCACCATCAACATGGTGTCGGGCCTGCTGGGTGGCACCTCGCTGGTGCTCAACCTGGGCGATGGGCCAGCGATGAAAACGGGCAGTTTCATTCCCACATCCGAGGTCCCCGGCCTGATGGACCATGTGACCGATAACATGATGCCTATGGTGACCGAGATGCTGCCCAAGGTAGACTCCATCGTTGGCAACCTGAATGGCTTGACCGGCGATCCCGCATTGGCGGCCGCAATGTCGAGACTGGATGGTATTACGCGTCAGTTGCAGGCAAGTGCCCAGCAACTCACTGTGCTCATGACCGGACTCAACCGCAGCATTCCTGGAGTGATGAGTAACGTGAACGGAATCACCGGCAACTTGTCGGGAGCTTCTGATAATATCACCGACCTGTCAGCCTCCCTCAAGCAGTTACCTCTGGATTCCACTGTCAAGGCCTTGAATGCCACGCTTGCCAACTTGCAGGCATTGAGCGAGCAGTTGAATGACAAGAACTCCAGCATGGGCAAGCTCATCAATGACCGCGAACTCTATGACAATGCCAACCATGCTATTGCCAGTCTGGACTCGTTGCTCATTGATATCAAAGCACATCCCAAACGCTATATCAACGTCAAAGTGTTCTAGCATAGATGATCATGGTTTTGTCACCTATATTGCGGTGTGAAAATCGGGTCAAAAGTGACCTTGAAAAAACGTCTGAAAATGTCTATTTGGACTCATTCCAAATAGACATTTTTTTAAAAATTATTGATTTCGGGATTTACAAAATCAAATCCTTGCAAAACCAGCACTTTGCAGTGCCATAGGATTGGGTAGTGAGAACTGTGTAAATTTATTAATTGGTTGATTATTAACGTGTTGTGAAATATTTTGTTATCAAAAATGTATGAAAAAACAATAGTGATGTTAACCCTTTGTTTTTCAACTATATTACACTTTAAATGAGATTTCCAAATTTTTCGGGCATTTTTTTTAATGAAAATATTGGGCGAATTTTGTACTGCAAAAAGCACTTAAAAGAAGAACCATTACTAAGTAATATTTAATAGAATGTTTAACGTTGCACAACAGTGGAACCGCTGCCTTGACGCCATCAAGGCTAATCTGCCGGCCGAACAATTCAATGTTTGGTTTGCTCCCATTGTTGCCGTTGACTTCGACCAGGAAAACAATCGTGTAACCCTCAAAGTCCCCTCACAGTTTTTTGTGGAGCAGATTGAGGGACGCTATATCCATGTGCTCTCATCGTCGTTGAAGAAAGTCTTTGGCGAGGATGTCAAGCTTACCTATAAATATAATGTGGTGGGTAGCGACGAAGGCAGTGCCGTGGAGCAGACAAAGGACAACTCGAGCGCAAGGCTCAGGCAGGAAATCAAAATCCACAAGCCTCGCGTGTCGAATCCGTTTGAGCGTGATGATAGTTTAGATGATATTGATCCGCAGCTTAACCCGCGGTACACTTTTGAGAACTACTGCGGCAGCATGAGCAACAGGCTTGCGGTAAGCATCGGGCAGGCTATAGCAGATCATCCCGAGATGAAGACCTACAATCCGTTGTTTGTCTTTGGCACTACGGGAGTGGGCAAGACTCACCTGCTTCAGGCTATTGGCATCAGGCTCAAGGAGAATCACCCTCGCATGCGGGTACTCTATGTTTCGTCGCGTGTGTTTGAGAGCCAGTACACGACAGCTGTCCAGCAAAAGCGAGTCAACGACTTCATCAATTTTTACCAGAGCATCGACGTGCTCCTGCTTGACGATATCCAGTTCTTTGCTGGCAAGCCGGGCACACAGAATACTTTTTTCCACATCTTCAATCACCTGCACCAGCATCAGCGTCAGCTTGTGATGTCGAGCGATTGCCGTCCCAGTGACTTGGATGGCATGGAGCCACGATTGATTTCGCGTTTCAAGTGGGGCATGACCGTTCAACTGGAAAAGCCCGATTTGGAACTGCGTCGCAAGTTCCTGGCAATGCGGGCAGCCCAAGACGGCTTGAACATGAGCAGTGATGTACTCGACTATATCGCTACCAATGTCACCGAGAGCGTTCGTGAACTTGAGGGTGTGATGGTGTCCTTGCTTGCCCATGCCACCATGCTGGGTCAGGATATCACTATTGACTTGGCACGGAGTGTGATTGGCAACACCGTGAAGGTGAATCAAAGGCAGATGACCTTTGAACTCATTGCCGAGACTGTGGCGGACTATTACAATATCGGCACCGACCTCATTTACGGCAAGTCGCGCAAACGCGAAATCAGCGACGCACGTCAGCTGGTGATGTACCTTGCCAAGAAGGAGGCTCAGATGTCATCGACAAGTATCGGTGCTAAGCTTGACCGCACTCACGCTACAGTGCTTCATGCCTGTATCCAGATTGAGCAGCGCATGTCGATTGAGAAGGACTTCTCGCGCGAGGTGGCAGCCATCAAGGCTAGCCTGACGCAATAACCTCGCCGGTAGTTCAAGAAAAGTCAGGGCATGTTCATCATTAAGATGTTACATGCCCTGATATTTTTTATTTGTTTACCCCTTGAGTGGTGCGAGTTGTTTGGGGTTGCCCACAATCCACAAGACGTCGCCGGCCTTGAATGTGAGGTCTGGTGTGGGAGACAGGTATTCATCCTCACCGCGCTGCACAGCGACTAGCAGGGCGCCATAGTCCTCTCGCAGGCGTGTGTGCTCGAGTTGGACACCCACGATGGGGGACTTTTCACTGATGGCAAAGTTGATGAAACGGACATCGGTGTTCGCGATTTCGACCGGCGCATTTTGCGCCTCGACCAGTGGCAAGATGCGTTGAATCTGCTCCTCGGTTCCGATGACACCCAGCATGTCCTCGGGGAAGATGCGCATCTCACCCGTGGGAACGGGGTGGAGTTTGCCGCCACGCTGGATATTTACTAGATTGATACCATAACGGGTGCGCAAATCCAGATTGCGCAATTTCTCACCCACAAATGGGCAGTCGTAACCCACTTTCATATATGCCAGGTGCAAATCGCTCACCAGGTTGTTCTCATGGCCTGTGCGTCGGTTTTCTCGCTCGTTGATATTGCTGATGAAACGTTTCTCGATATTTGTCAACCGTTTGCGCAGGGGGGTGGGGAGCAACGTCACGGCGAACAGTATGGCAAGAATGATCAGCACAGCCAGCGGCAGTGCGGCCCCGCTGTGATACACACCATTTAGCAGGAAGGCAGTAAATCCGGTAGCCAGCACAAAGCTGACGATGGCCATGACGACGATGGGCACATAGGACACGTTGCCCGCCATCTCCACCAATAATTCATGCTCGGAACGCTTGACTGTGGGCATCATGATGGAAACAAGGAAAGGTCCCACAAACACTAGCGACGTGACGACAGAGGCCAGACGCGCCCACGGACCGTTGCCCAGCCATTGCAGGATATAGGGTATCAGGTAGCTGTGGCACAGGACGATGATAGTGATTGTGATGACCGAATAAATGACCAATCTGATTAAGAAACGGCTGATAATGGAACGCCACAGGCTAGCGGACTCATTGGATTGGCTGGCGCTGGCATCATGGCTGTATCCGTTGAGCAAGCGGGTCCAGCTCTTAGGCAATAGCTTGTAGAGCGCGTTATAGCATGGCTCGGCGCGCTTGATAAAGAATGGAGTGGTGAATGTGGTAATAACCGACACGGCCACAATAATGGGGTAAACGCTGCTGTCGAGAACACCCAAACTGGTGCCCAAGGTGGCAATAATAAATGAGAACTCACCGATTTGAGTTAGCGAGAATCCCGATTCCATTGCCAACTTCAACGGCTGGCCGGTAGCGAGCATGCCGAAGGTTCCAAAAACAATCATTCCTGCAATCACGACCACTGCCAGCAGGGCAATGACGCTCCAGTGCCTGGTCATCACAATGGGGTTTACCATCATGCCCACCGAGATGAAAAACACGGCACCGAACAAGTCCTTTACAGGAGATATCAGACGTTCGATTCGCTCAGCTTCGACGGTGCCGGCAAGAATAGAGCCCATGACAAAGGCACCCAATGCGGCCGAGAAGCCCGACTTAATTGAGAACAGCACCATGGCGAAACACAGTCCCATGGCAATGATGAGCATCTGTTCGTCACTGATGTATCGCTTGTATTTCTTGAATAATGTGGGAATCATGAAAATGCCCACGGTGAACCACATCACGAGGAAAAATGACAGTTTGAGGATGCTGCCCACCATCTCGCCGCCCCTGACGCTGCCTCTCAAAGCGATGGACGACAGAATCACCATCATCACAACGGCAAACAAGTCCTCGACGATGAGCACGGCAAAGGTCATGGGGACAAAGCGTCGCTGCCTCATGTTCAGGTCAGTTAATGCCTTGATAATGATGGTGGTTGAGGACATTGAAATCATGCCGCCCAAGAAGAGGCTGTTGACTAGGCCGTAGCCCAGGTATCGGCCCACGACGAAGCCCAAGCTCATCATGCCCAGCACGATAATCAGGGCTGTGATAATCGCCGATCCGCCCACGTCAATCAGCTTCTTGAAGCTGAACTCCAGTCCCAATGAGAACAACAGCACGATGATACCGATCTGAGCCCAGAACTCAATGTTGGCCTCGCTGACGACCGAGGGCAGCAAGGCAAAGTGGGGGCTGGCGAGAAATCCCGCCACGATGTAGCCCAGCACAATGGGCTGCTTGAGCATTTTGAACACGACGGTGGCCACCGCGCCCAGCATCAGGATGAGCGCCAGGTCGCTGATCAAGCTATTGATATCCAATGATTCCATCTAGGCGGACACAATTTTTTTAAATCAGAATAATCAGGGACTTAAAACTATACCTTACATGTTCATCTCGTTAGTGATGGTCACCGAGATGGCGTTACACTGGTCCTTGATGGCACTGAACAGTGCAGGCACATCGATGTTGTTTTTGCTGCGCACCATGAAGTTGACAATTGTCTCGTTGTCCTCGTAGTCAAATTTCATGAACTCGTCACTGATGTGGATGTCGTTGTTCTTGAGCAGGTAACGCAACTGCTCGATGTCCTCAAAGATACCATAAGTCTTCACGCGGATGATTTTGGACTCCCACAGGAAGTTGTGCTGCTGCTCGATGCGTTCGATGTTCACCAGTATAAAGATGATCAGCAGGGTGGCGATAATGCTGATCAGGTACATACCCGCACCAACGGCCAGACCGATGCATGCCGTCATCCAGATGCCCGCGGCTGTCGTCAGGCCTCGAACCGACCCTTTCATTTGGATAATGGCTCCTGCACCCAGGAAACCTACACCGCTAACTACCTGGGCTGCGATGCGGCCAGGGTCGCCGTTCTTGAGCCCGAGATAAACCTGCGGGATGTAAATGCTGATGAGCATTGCCAGGGTAGCGCCCATTGAGATCAGGGCGAATGTGCGCAGTCCTGCGATCTGCCCCTTGCGGCGACGCTCGATGCCGATGGTAGCACCCAACAGCAGGCTCACTATGAGTTTGGTGACAGCTCCGGCCAGCGTCACGTCGGGGCTGATGATGTCGTTATAGATGCTTGCTAACATAATCTTGTCTTTGATTTATTTATTTGCAAAAGTAATAATAAAACCCCACTGGGGCAATCGGTTGTTTGAATTTTCACTATATTTGTGCCACATTATAATAGAAATGACAAAATGAAAAGGTTTATTATCTCAGTATTATTGATGACGTCGGTTGTGATGTCATCCATGGCCCAATTGCTGGCAGGATCCTATAATATCCGCCTGAAACTCAGTGATGACAGCGTCCGAGGCGACGTGTGGACCAAGCGCTGCCAGGTCCTTTGTGATCAGGTGAATTTCATGTCGCCCGACATCTTCGGTATCCAGGAGGTGCTGCATGTCCAGCTGCAGGACATGTTGGCGGGGCTTGACGGCTACGCATACATCGGTGTGGCGCGTGACGACGGAAAGTCATCGGGCGAGTATGCTGCTATCTTCTACAAGCCTGACCGCCTGCGCCTGCTGGACCAGGGCAACTTCTGGCTCAGCGAGACCCCCGATCGCCCTGGCCTAGGGTGGGACGCAGCCTGCATACGCATCTGCACATGGGGCAAATTTGCCAGGCAAACGGCATCCAACGACGATGCCTTCTATTTCTTCAATCTCCACATGGACCATGTCGGCGTGGTTGCCCGGCGCGAGTCGGCCAAACTCATAGTGAGCAAAATCCGCGAGATTGCCCGTGGTGCCACTGTCATTGTGACTGGTGACTTCAATGTTGACCAGCACGACGAGGTATACTGCATCTTCACCGACTCGGGCCTGCTGCTGGATACCTATCTGGCGGCACGGCTCCGTTTTGCCGAGAACGGGACATTCAACTCCTTTGACCCCAACCTGTTTACGGACAGCCGAATCGACCACATCTTGGTCTCTCCAACCGTCAGTGTGGAATCCTACGGAATGCTCACCAACGGATATTGGGTTCCAGATGTGGAGTCGTCTTCACGGCTCAAGGGGCACGACGCTCCGCAGCAGATCGACTTCAGTCGCTATATCCGTCGCCTGCCCTCTGATCATTACCCCGTCTTTGTGAGGCTCAACTTATAGTGGGGATTAACGATTATTAAATGAAAAACATGCTGCCATGTGGCAAAAAATAAGTAATTTCGCCGATTAATGCGATAAGGAGCAATGATCAGTCCCATCATAGACGAGAACACGATAGAACGGTTGCGCGCGCTCATCAACAGCGTGCAGCGCATTGCCATTACGTGCCACAAGTCGCCCGACGGCGACGCCCTGGGCTCGTCGTTGGCCTTGTGCCATGTGCTCAGGCGCCTGGGCAAGGACGCTGTGGTGGTCACCCCTGATATGGCCCCGCGGTCACTTGATTTCGTGCCGGGCATCCGCGACATCGTGGTGTTCACCCAGGGTGAGTCCCGCGCCCGTCATGCCCTGCAGCAGGCGCAGCTCATCTGCTGTCTCGACTACAACTCGCTCAAGCGTGTTGACCGTCTGGCCGAGCTCATCGAGCCCCTGTCGGCTCCGCGTGTGCTCATCGACCACCACCTCGACCCCGATGACACGTTCGACGTCAGCATCTCGTTTCCCGAGGCTTCCTCGACCTGCGAGCTGGTTTTTCGCGTGCTGATGCAGTTGGGGTTGTTGCGCTTTGTGGATCGGATGGCTGCGAGTTGCCTGTATGTAGGGCTGTTGACCGACACGGGTGGTTTTGCCTACAGTTGTGATCACCCCGAATTCTATGAGATAGTGGCGTCGGTAATGCGTCGCCGCTTTGACCGCATCACGCTCTACAACAAGGCGATGAACACCTTCAGCGCTGACAGTCTGCGCCTGCAGGGCTATGCCCTCAGCGAGAAGATGCAGCTTTTCCCCGAACAGGGTGCCGCTCTCATCGTCCTCGATAAGGCGGAACTGGAACGCTTCCACTACAATCGTGGTGACACCGAGACGCTGGTCAACAAGCCGCTGGCTATACCTGAGGTGTATTGGAGTGTCTTCATGCGCGAAGATGCCGACCGCATCAAGATCTCTTGCCGTTCCCAGGGCGATTTCGCGGTGAGCGAGATCTGTGCCCGCTATTTCAATGGCGGAGGGCACCAGAATGCCGCTGGAGGCGAGTTCTTCGGCTCGGTAGAAGATGCCGTCGCACTGTTCCATCAGGTGCTGGCTGACCTGTTCCCGCCTGACAACAACAATGAACCAAATAATCAACAGACAACATAATGAAAAGAGTATTTAATCTTAACTGTGTGCTACTGCTGGGGCTGATGAGCCTTGTGATGCTGGCAGCCTGCAACAACGACCAGAGTTATGCCGACCGCCTCAACGAGGAACGCAACGCCGTGAACGCCTATCTTGCCAACCATCGGGTGGAGATGTCCGTCCCCAAGGATTCGGTCTTTGAGGTGGGGGAGAATGCCCCCTTCTACCGCATTGACCCCGACGGCAACGTCTATATGCAAGTGTTGAATGCCGGCGACCGCAAGAATGACCGTGCCCGCCAGAGCGAACCCATCTATTTCCGTTATTCCCGTTATAACCTGGCTACCTGGTATGCCGACGGCACCTGGAATGTGACCAGCGGCAACGAGAACACCATGGATGCCGTGGCATGCAGCTTCAACTACAGTGATTACACCTTGCCGTCATCGTCCCAATGGGGTTATGGCTTGCAGTATCCGCTGTTGTTCCTGGGCGTGGAGTGTGAAGTCAACCTCGTCATCAAGTCTCAATTCGGTTTCACCAACGAGATTTCTTTCGTGACCCCGTTCTTCTATCACGTTCGCTACTACCACAGCCAGATTTAACACCTAACTCTAACATCTAACTAACAAAATGTCCTTAATCAAGTCTATTTCAGGAATTCGTGGTACCATCGGCGGCAAGGCCGGCGATGGCCTGTCACCGCTGGATATCGTCAAGTTCACATCGGCCTATGCAACCTTCATGCGTCGCCATTCACCCGTGCACACCAACGTCATTGTCGTCGGACGTGACGCCCGCCTCTCGGGCCGCATGGTGCTGAACACTGTTGTCGGCACCCTCACGGGTATGGGCTTTGATGTGGTCAATATCGGTCTGGCCACCACACCCACCACCGAACTCGCTGTTGTCGGTGAGCACGCCTGTGGTGGCATCATCATTACCGCCTCTCACAATCCCAAACAGTGGAACGCCCTCAAATTGTTGAACCATCATGGTGAGTTCCTCACCGATGCCGAGGGTAAAGAAGTGCTGCACATCGCTGAGCAAGAGGATTTTGACTATGCCGACGTTGATCACCTGGGCCGTGAGCAAAAGAACTACACCTGGCTGCGCCGCCACATCGACCACGTGCTGGCACTTGACCTGGTGGATGTTGAGGCGATTCGCAAGGCTGACTTTACTGTGGCAGTCGATGCTGTCAACTCGGTGGGTGGCGTTGCCATTCCCCGATTGCTGGACGCCCTGGGAGTCAAGAGAGTGGAGAAACTCTTCTGTGATCCGACAGGAAACTTCGGACACACGCCTGAACCTATCCCGCAGAATCTGACCGCTATCAGCGACTTCATGCGCCAGGGCAAGGCCGATGTGGGATTTGTCGTGGATCCTGATGTGGACCGTCTGGCCATCGTTATGGAGAATGGCGAGTTCTTTGTCGAGGAGTACACCCTCGTTGCCGTTGCCGACTATGTGTTGGCACACACCCCCGGCCCGACGGTGAGCAATCTGTCATCGTCGCGCGCCCTGCGTGATGTGACAAACAGTCATGGCTGCAGTTACACCGCTGCTGCTGTGGGCGAAGTCAATGTCACCACCGAGATGCGGCGCACTGGGGCTGTCATCGGCGGGGAGGGCAATGGTGGCGTGATTTATCCCGCCAGCCATTACGGCCGCGACGCGCTTGTGGGAGTGGCTCTGTTCCTGTCACTGCTTGCCAAGAGCGGAAAGACAGTGAGCCAGTTGAAACAGACTTATCCCCAATACAGCATCGCCAAAACCAAACTTGAGCTCACGCCCGAGATGGATGTGGATGCCATTCTCAAAGCTGTTGAGAAGCATTATAAGGGTGAACAGATGACGACCATCGATGGCGTCAAAATCGATTTTGCTGATGGCTGGGTTCACCTGCGCAAGAGCAACACCGAGCCCATCATCCGCATCTATAGCGAGGCTCATTCGATGGAAGAGGCCGAACGCTTGGGTGAGGATGTCAAGAAAATCGTTTTGACGCTGATTTAATCCAACCCAATATCAAACAAGACGCTGCAATGGCAAACTGATAGCCGTTGCAGCGTCTTGTTTTGTTAACAGGTGGATGTCATTTCACTATCACCTTGCGCGAGCCAGAGTCGGCAGTTACGATATAGATGCCCGCGGGCAGTGTGAACGCGCTTGAGGTCACTGTTGTTGCCACCAGACGGGCTTCCATGTCATAGATCGCGATTTCCGTGCCATGGGGATTGTCCACAACGATGCCCCTGGCTGCAGGCAGCGCCCGCCATGTGGTTGTGATGTTATCGTTCAGGACGATGCTGATGAGAGCGGTGACATCCGAGATATCGATGCCCTCGTCATCGGTCAGGTTGGCTGCCGAAACGTTGAAAGGCGCCACCTGGTTCCCCAGAACATAGGAAATCAAGGACGTGACATCGCTCACGTCAACCTGCCCGTCCATATTGACGTCTCCACGCAGAGGGGCGGGGGCGGTCACATGGCCTGCGACCTCGGCGTAGGCGGTCGTCGAGCCAGCTGTGGCGGTAATGACACCCTCATAATCGTCAATCGTGTCGGTATCCATGAGACGGATGTAGAAAGTCTCTCCGTCTGGATCGAGCGTCAGCGTGGTTCCCCAACTCTGCTGATCGAGACTCAACTGAAAGTTGCCCTCAATGACGACTGTGACAGGCAGGTCATTATCCTCGGTGAAGATGGAGGCTTCACTGATTGACGACTCACCCCCTTGAACGGCATTCAGCTCCTGGATGCCACCAACAAAAAAGAGTTTTGGATTGTGCTGTTCCTGCACGGGCGGATAGATGGCGATATCATCAAGATTGACTCGCGCTCCTGCAGTCTGCTGGAACTTGAAGCGCACATTCTCTGTCACATCGAGGCCATAGGTGTATTGTACCAGCGTGTGTGTAAGCGCTATCTCGTCAAGCACAGTCCACTGGTTTCCGGCATCGGTACTGTAGAGCACTTGGATGGTGGCGTCGGTCTCGGTGGTGCCATAGGTGGCGGCATAGAACGAGATTCCCGATGTGCCGGCAACATCCTCGACCATGGCGATGGAAGAATTATTGTTCTTGCCGAAACGACACCCGATCAGGTCGTTCCAGTGGTCATTGGTTTGCGCAAAGATGCCCGCATTGGAGAAATACCAGTTGAATGCAGCACCCTGGACTTCACGCGTCCAATAGCCACCGCTCTCACAGCCCTCCCATGTCTCTATCTCATATTCTCCACTGGGTGTGATGGGATCAATGGGATCTTCGCCAGGCTGTGCTTTGCCCGCAGTGAGTGTGACGGTGCGATTCACCTCGCTGCTCGAGAGGGTGAGCGTGCCTGTGGCGGTATTTTCGTTGCCGCTGTAGGTGATGGTGACAATAGTTCCATTATTGACTGCCTCTGCTGTGAGCGAGGTGGGGCTGACGCTGAAATTGTCTCCGCTCATGGTCACCGAGAAAGGCTCGCTCAGGTTGACACCCTTGACGGTGACATCGGTGCTGATGCTCTCATCGTCAAGACTGATGATTCCCACGTTGATGGTGGCGCCATTGGCGGGTTGAGACAGGATAGGGGTGAGCACGACCGTACCGTCACCTGTCCACACTTGACCCTGATGGTTGCCCCAAATATATTCTGCGAGTTCGGGGTGGTCAATATAGGGGTTGCGGTTGCCTTGCCACGAGTGGGCATAGTTGTTGCGAGTGGTCTCTTTCTCACTCACAGGGTCCAGTCGGTGCCACTCCATCAGCAGGTCGATGGCATAGTCGGTGAACACGGGATAGTCATTGCCCGCAAAGATAGCCTCGCCACCCGCCTTGGTCCAGCTGCTGATAACGTCGTTGTAACATGTCGCCATGTAGAAGTAGGCACGGGCAAAGTCGCCCTTGTACTCGTCGTCGGGCTCAAACACGCGTCCCGAATAGCCCGCGTGCGTGCTATAGCCCAGGCGTCCCTTGGCAACATACTGGCCGTTAGTCAGTCGGGTGCCACCCTCACACACGCCGTAGGGGTAGTTAGAACGCTGATTGTTGACATACCCGTCGGTGGGAACGATGTTGAAGATGTCGCTGTACTGAGCCTGCTTGCCACTTCCCCACCAGCTCTTGGGCACCGAATGCTCACGGTTGATGCAATCACCGATGGCCGAATAACTGCCGCATTTGTCACTATAGGTGTACTTGTCATAGGTGCTGTACATGTCAATGTAGTAACCGTTGGGATCGGTATCGGTGTCAGCATAGGCATCCCACAAGCCGTCATAGCCAATGTTGGTGTGGCTTGTAATGATTTGATACAGTGCTTTGAGCAACGCTTCATCGCTCTTGTTCAAGGCATTAGCATAGTAGTCGCTGGAACATGGCGTGGGCTCCTTGGCAATAGCAATCGCTGCCATAGCCATCAAGATGGTTAAGGTCATCAGTTTATTAATCATGACCACAAAGAATTAGAATATGTAATAATTTTTTATAAATTCAGGATGATGTCAATGTCGGCATTGATATCAGCAAGGTTGATTTCGTTATCACCGTTAACATCGGCCCGCTTGATTAACGTGGCATCGGTCGTGCCCCCGCCCAGGATGATGTCAATCAGGGTGTTGATGTCGGCAATGTTGATTTCGCCGTCGCCGTTGACGTCGCCCTTGAGCTGTTGAGTGCGTCGATAGATGGTGATATCGTCAATGTTGACGCGAGAGCCCGACACCTGTGAGATGCCGAAGGTCAAAGGCCAGTCGGAATCGACATCCAGGATGTAGTGCTGAAGGGCGCCCCTGGTGACGGTAACAGTCCCGAGGCCGTACCACGAGCCACCCATAGTAGAGCTGTAAGCAATCGACAGTACGGCATCTTCATCACTACCGAAGCTGGCGGCATAGAAGCCGATGGCCTTGACGTCAGTCACGCTCTCCAGCATGGTGATAGAGCTGTTGGCCGTCTTGCCAAATCGGCATGAAAGCTTGCCGTGACTCACGTTGTCACCCCATATGCCGGCATCCCTGAAGCGCCACTGGAAGGCGTTGCCCGCGACATTGGTTGACCAATAGCCACCGGTCTCGCATCCTTCCCAGTCCTCGACGATGCTATCACCCGACACGACGGGTGGGTTGGGTCCATCGCCTTGTTTATTAGCGGTCGCAACGACAGTGAATGTAGTGGACACTTCGTCACTGCTCAAGGTGATGACGTTTTCATAGGTTCCTTCTTCATCGGCTGTAAACGTGATGTCAAACGAAGTGCCGCTAATGACTTCATTGGCCGAGAAAGAACTCTTGCTCACATAGAAGAACTCGTTCTCACTCATCGACATGACAAGTCCCTTTGACAGATTCTGTCCCTTGACGTGAATCGTTTGTGTCAACTCGGTACCTACCGTGGTCGAGCCCATGTCGATGGTCATGCCAGCGGTGGGATTCGTGATCGAGGGCGGGAATTCTCCACCTGAGCCTCGCCATGCCTGTCCCTGACAATTGCCCCAGATGAACTCGGCCAATTCTGGATGGTCGATGAAGGGGTTGCGGTTGCCCTGGATGCCGTAGATGGCATCATTGCGCTTGATTTCCTTCTCACTCACGGGATCCAGGCGCGTCCACTCCATGAGCATGTTGATGGTCCAGTTCGAGAAAGCCTTGTAGCCATTGGTGCGATAGTCGAGCTGGTCACTGCCAACCCAACTGGGAAGTTCATTCTTGTAGCAGGTCACCATATAGAAATAGGTACGAGCAAGGTCGCCCTTGTATTCATCGTCAGGTTCAAACACGGTTCCCCTGTAGCCGGGATAGGTGCTGGTCCCCAATTTACCCTTGGCGACGTAGCTGCCATAGGTCAATCGGGTGCCATTGGCGCAGACGCCATAGGGGAAGTTGGCTCGCTGGCTGTTCACATGGATATCGGTGGGATAGACATGGAAAACATCGGTGTTCATGGGGGCAACCGCACCATTGAACCAGCTCCTGGGGAAACTATGCTCACGGTTGTATCCCTGGCCTACGTGACTGGCCGAAGAACCGTTGTCATTTGGCTTGTAACGGCAGTTGCTGTAGATGTCGATGATGTAACCCTGCTCATCGGTATCCGCTTTCCTGAAGGCGTCCAGCAGGCCGCTGGTGTAGGAGACTTCTTTGTGGCTCCTGATGATGTTTCTCAATGACGTCATCAGAGCCTCGTCGCTCTTGCCCAGCGCATTGCTGTAATAGTTGGCGGGCTCGACTGCCATCGTGGCTTGGAAGGCCAGCACCAATGCAGCTGCCAACAATAGGTATCGGTTTATTCTGTTCATGACAATTACAGGTTAAAAAAAGGGGGGAATTATCGTTTGTTCTTGTTGCCGCGCGTTGAGGGCTTGTCTTCTTTTGCTTTGGCGGCTGCAGCTTGCTTGCGCACTTGGCCGGCCAGCTGTCCGCAGGCAGCGGCGATGTCCTCGCCACGGCTGCGACGGATGGTGCAAGTGACGCCCTTGCTGTTCAGGTAGTCGCGGAAGTAGGTCATACGCTCATCACTGCTGGTGCGCAGCTTCTCGATGCCGGGAATCGGGTGGAAACGGATGAGGTTCACACGCACGTGTTCGTTGGGCAAGAGCTCACGCAGTTTCTCGGCATGCTGGATGTCATCGTTGAACCACTGCCAGCAGATGTATTCAACCGAGAGGCGGCGCTGATGTGCGAAATCGTAGTCGCTCAGCACATCCATGACACGATCGATGGGGGAGATGCGCTCGATGGGCATCATCGATGAGCGCTCTTCCTGCACAGCATTGTGGACGCTCACGGCAATGTGGACACTGGTCTGTTCACACAGGATTTTCAGTTCTGGCAACTTGCCCACGGTGGATACCGTGACACGCTTGGGACTCCAGGCCAGTCCCCAGGGCTCGGTAAGGATGGCGATGACGCGCATCACCTCATCGAGATTGTCGAGCGGTTCACCCATGCCCATGAACACTACATTGGTCAGCTTGTCGCTGTCGGGGATGCTCAGCACCTGGTTGATGATCTGGTTGGATGTGAGGTTGCCGTGGAAACCCTGCTTGCCGGTCATGCAGAAGTAGCAGTTCATGCGACACCCTTTCTGCGATGAAATGCACAGCGTGGCGCGGTCATCTTCAGGGATATAAACCGACTCGACAGCCTGTTTGTCGCCCACGTCAAACAGGTACTTCACTGTTCCGTCTTCACTGCTTGCGGCTTGACTGGGCGGGTATAGCCCCACACAGTAATGGTTAGCCAGCAGTTCGCGATTGGCTTTGGAGATATTGAGCATCTGCTCAAAGTCGTTTCCTCGTTTCTCGTAGATCCATTGGGCCAGTTGCTTGGCCACAAACTTTGGCATACCCAGGCCTGTCACCGAGTCTTGCATTTCCTCGAGTGTCATGCCTGCCAGCGGCTGCAATGTTTTGACGTTGCTCATGTGTAGAAAGGTCTTGGTTAATGTTCAATCTGCAAAATTAATAATAAGTTTCTAGTTTCTAGTCACTAATCCCTAGTTTTATTTATCATCAGCCTTTTTGTTTTCTTGTTTTCCCCTCAGCGTGGGGCAGCTGTTTTTTCAAGCAGGTGATATCTGCTGCCACAACGACACCGCTACTGTGATGTGGTTGGTGGAGAATGGTAGTATTTGAGGGGTGTTCTTGCACGGCTCGGGGATTATGACGATATTTGCACTCTAAACCCGCTCAACTTGTGAAATTCTTTGTATCATTATATACACTAATTGCGCTGCTCTCGTTGTCCGTAGCGGCTCAATCGGGTGGCGCTGATAGGATGCCATGCCCAGTCGTGAAGCTTGAGGCTGAGCGGCTGGCAGACATGAACTTGCCTCGTTATGGACATTCGGTGCTGCTGCTGAACGGTGAGCCGACGGCAATTGGCGGGCACACCACCAACTTTGTGCCGACGCCTACCCTCGAGTACTACAAGGATGGAAAGTGGCATCTGGTGCCCACCGCATTCAACCACGACGACGGCTTTGCCATCGAGCTCACGACGGGCAAAGTGCTCATCGCTGGGGGCCACAGCGGGAATCTGGGCGTCGGGCAAAGTTATGAGGCCGAACTCTATGATCCGTTAACTCGCACGTCAGAGGGATTTGCCAGTCTCGCCACCAAGCGAGCTTTGGCATCGTCCCTGGCGTTGGACGATGGCCGTGCCGTCATTGCCGGCAACTGGCACCATG
>JAEEGL012648035.1_pt1 | contig 32845 bp, 33 predicted proteins | sample 9134231 | NCBI WGS metagenome assembly JAEEGL01 (sample SAMN16246548, study PRJNA631951) | gut metagenome | biome: gut microbiome; feature: rumen; material: fiber-attached | host: Bos | place: Iran: Karaj | collected 2018-10
CTACTCTTTGCGTGCAGGAGCGAAGCAAACAGCTCGGTCAGAGGCTGCGCAAGAAGCAGGATGCCGAACACCGAGAAAAAACCCAGGAGAAAGCCGGTGGATTCAACCAGATAGGGGCGACCGAAACAGATCAGAAAACCGGCGACCGCAAGAGAGGTGAGTCCGTCCGCCTGACGGAACAGCAGGGTCGCCAGACAGGACATCAGCAGCATCACGCCCGCCCTGCTGACCGAGGGGGTGAATCCCATCAGGGCCATGAGAAACAGAGTCACAGCCATGAGAGCCCATGCCGTCTGCCTTTTGTGAAATCCAAACAGAGAGAGCAGCAAAAGAAGCGCCGCAGCTATGGAAGAAAAGTGCATCCCCGAGAAGGTCAGCACATGTGACATACCGGTTCGCTCAAACACCGTTTGCTGCCTTTCTGTCAGCGCACTTCGATCCCCAAAAAGCATGGCCCTTGCAAGAGGGCTCGGAAGTCTTGCGGCAAGCTTTTCCCTATAAAGCGCCAGACGGTCGAGGAGTGAGAGCCTTCCCCTTGTGATCAAAAGGCCGTTTGGATTCTTCGCTGTGATCAAAACGTTGCGGCTTCGATCATATCGGGCCAACCACTTCTCGGCGGCGAGATCGGGAGAATAGAACAGCTTTGCGGAAAAGGAGACCCTGTCCCCGGGCTGCAAATGCCGGGGTTCATCATAAAGCGTGACGGCAATTCTCGTGGCAGGATGGGAAACTACCCCGTCAGCGGTCACGCTCTCGGTGCGGAGCACAAGGTGCTGCGCACTGTCCGTTCCCATTGTGTTTGATTTTACGGTTCCCACAACAAAGGCTTCCGCCCGGTCGAGCCCCTTTGCCGGTTCGATTGCCCGAATGTCATGTATCTGCACTGCTCCTGCTGCCGCAACAACAAGCACAACGCAGAGCATCTTTTGACTGGGTCTTGCTCTTTTGTGCAACACAAAAAACAGCGCCATGCCTGCCGCCACGACGGCGGCGGACATGACGCCGCACAGCGCTCCGGTTAAAAGAACCAGCAAATATCCAAAAAGTCCGATGCCAAGAGGTCTGGTCACAAATCGCACTCCTTCTTGATGGAGGAGCAGAACATCCGGTTATGCCGTCTGACGGCGGATGATTCCGATCGGCGTCTGCTGGCTGGATTGACCCAGAGGGTTGTCCTTCAAAATCCGGGGAATCAGCGCACGGTCGACCGTGGGATCGGAGGCACCCAGCACCTTGCCTTGGAGATCGTTCACATCGACGATGGCGACGCTGTTTCCGATGCGCGCCTTGATCTCGGCCGCCACTTTATCCGGATCTTCGGGGCCCAACACCACGCAGGTGTTATAGGGAGGAAGCGTATACGGGGTAGGTCCGTCGATGGATTCAGCCTTGTAGCCTGCGATCTTATAGAACCATCCGCGTTTTCCAAACAGCTTGCCCACTGCAGAGCAGGCTGCCGCAAACAGGATCCGCAGAGTTCCGCATTCCCGCAGTGCCATTTCCATGGTCTCGGGAATCCCAAGGCCGATTCCGTACGGGGATTTGTAGACAAACTTTGTGAGGAACTTGGCGAGCGGCCTCGGCTTGATCTCGGACAGCGGAACTGCGCGCTTCTGCGAGCAGGCCACCGATTTCTCACTGAGGAACACGATATCTCCCTCCTGGAGATAGGGCTTTGCATAGGTTTCAACCACATCGGCAATCCGATCGTTTTCCGTGATCACATGAGTCTTGATGGGCAGCCGCAGGTATGCGACGCCGTCGACCTCCATGAGATCCATTTTCCCTTCGTTGGGTATGAGTTCCGACAAAATGATCATCCTAACTTTTCACGCACATGGCGTTTGCTTCTTTTAAGTAACAAAAATTACGTCTGCTTTTGACCTCATCCGCCGCTTTGTAGTTTACCCCTGAAGCACAGCGGACAGTCGGGTCAGGGGAAAGAGACAGATTTTGCTGTTTTGCCGTTTAGCAGAGACGCTCCTTCATCGCATCCAAACCGCTGAGCAGATGAAAGTGCAGGTGCTTTACAGTCTGGCCCACGCCTTCTCCACAGTTGTTGATCAAACGGTAATTGTTTTCCACATGGAGAAGCTTGGCAATCTTGGGGATCGCCTCAAAAATCGCCTTGACCGCGTCGCTGTTGCTCTCATCGATTCCGTCTGCGCTTTCAATATGGCACTTGGGAACAACGAGAACATGCACCGGCGCCTGAGGATTGACATCTGCAAAGCAGGCCACCTTCTCATCCTGATAGATCATATTGGTCGGAATTTCCCCGTTTGCCAGCTTGCAAAAAATACAGTCCGCCATGAATAACAGCCTTCCTTTCTCCCTGATCTCCCCAATGGTTTTTCGGGGAGCCTTGTCAATGTTTCAAGTATTCGGCACGGTATTTTCCGCACCGTTTCGGCGCAGAAAAAAACGACGGCTTTTTCGTTATTATACTCTTAAAATCAGGCAGTTGCAACAAAAAAAGCCATTTTATTTGACTTCTTGCGGTTTTCCTTTTCCCTTAGAAAGAAGCCTTGCAAAAAGGGCGAAAGCATCCTGCTTTCGCCCTTTTCTCTCGATCGCAAAACCGATCCTTCACTCTTTCGCCTGCGGGACAAACCGCATTTTTTACTTGGAGATCTGCGCTTTCATCAGCTCCTGTGCGCGGAGCAATGCTTCGTCGACCTTGGAGGTATCCTTGCCGCCAGCCTGAGCCGTATCGGGCTTGCCGCCGCCCTTTCCTCCTGTGAAGGCAGCAACCTCACGGATCAGGTTGCCGCAGTGTGCGCCGCTTTCCACGGCGCCCTTTGTGGCGGTGGCAAAGAAGGTCAGCTTGTCGTCCTTATCCCCTGCAAGCAGTAAAAAAACCTTCTCGTGTTCGCTCTTGATGCGATCTCCCAGCGAACGCATTTCTTCAATGCCCTGCCCCTTGAGCTTGGAGGCCAGCACCAGAACACCTTCCACCGTTTCTCCGGAAGCGAGCACTTCTTCGAGCGCCGCTCCTGCAAGCTGACCGCGCATCTGCTCAATGGTCTGCTGCGCCGCCTTCTGCTCATTCATCAGGCTTCTGGCCTTGGCGACCAGCTCAGCGGGCTTCGCCTTCAGGATCGAGGCCGCCTCGGCGATGGTCTCCTCTTTGCTCGCCAGGAACTCGAGCAGTCCCCGTCCTGAAACTGCCTCGATTCGGCGCACGCCGGCGGAGATTCCTCCCTCGGACAGAATCTTGAACAGACCTGCTTCCGAGGTGTTCTTCAGGTGACAGCCGCCGCAAAGATCGGTCGTGAGTCCGGGAATGTCGACGACCCGAACGACCTCTCCGTATTTCTCGCCGAAGTCGGCAATGGCTCCGAGCTTTTTGGCCTCGGCAAGCGGCATATTGGAGATATTGGTCTGGGTGGCCGAGAAGATGGCCTCGTTGACAATCGACTCCACCTCAGTAAGCTGCTCGCCGGTCATCGCCTCGAAATGCGTAAAGTCGAAGCGAATGCGTCCGGGCTCTACCAGAGATCCGGCCTGGGTCACATGATCGCCCAAAACGCGGCGCAGCGCCATATTCAAAAGATGGGTCGCGGTGTGATTTCGTGTTGCATCCATACGGCGCGCATAGTCGATCGTGAGCAGGAGCTTGTCGCCCAGTTCAAGGAAGCCCTCTTCAACCGCAACCTGATGCAGGATCTTGCCGTCGGGCAGTTTATGCGTTCCCACGACAGTTCCCTTGAAGTGCTCGCCTTCCATGGTGCCCACGTCGCCCACCTGGCCGCCTCCCTCGGGATAGAACACGGTCTGATCGGTAATCACGATCGCATGATCACCTTCTTGAATGCTCTCGACCAACGCGCCGTTTACCACAAACGCGCGGGAGTTCGCCTCACAGTTCTTTTGGTCGTAGCCGATGAAGGAGGTGGTCAGCTCCTTGGGAAGGGTGTCGAGCACGCCCTCATCCCAGCCGGCCTCAACCGCCGCGCTGCGGGCAGCTCTCGCCCGCTCGCGCTGCTCAGTCATCAGCGCCTCAAAGCGCTCTTCATCGGCCGTCATCCCCTGCTCCTCCAGGATCTCACGGGTGAGATCGATGGGGAATCCAAAGGTGTCGTAAAGGCGGAAGGCGTCGTCGCCCGGCAGCACGCCGCTTTTGCGGTGTTCTTCGATCAATTTGCCGAGAATATCGAGGCCGGCGTCTACCGTCTCGCTGAAGCGCTCCTCTTCGAGCTTGATGATCTTCTTGATGAACTCCCGCTTTTCGATCAGGTTTGGATAGGCCTCTCCAGAGCAATCCACCACCGTGTCGACCACCTGATACAGGAAAGCCTTGTTATAGCCGAGCAGCTTGCCGTGGCGGGCAGCGCGGCGCAGCAGGCGGCGCAGCACATAGCCGCGTCCCTCGTTGCTGGGCATGATGCCGTCCGACAGCATCATGGTGGTGGAGCGAATATGGTCGGTGATCACGCGCAGAGAAACGTCGCTCTTCTCATTCTCCCGATAGTGCACGCCCACAATTTCGGAAACCTTTTTCGTGATGGCCATCACGGTGTCGACCTCAAAAAGATTGGCAACGTTCTGCATGATGCAGGCCATACGCTCAAGGCCCATGCCGGTATCGATATTGGGATGCTCAAGCGGCGCATAGTTGCCGTTTCCGTCGCCGTCGAACTGGGTGAAAACCAGGTTCCAGAACTCGATATAGCGGTCGCAATCGCACCCCACGGCGCAATCCGGCTTTCCGCAGCCCCACTCGGGACCGCGGTCAAAATAGATCTCCGAGCAGGGGCCGCAGGGGCCGCTGCCGATCTCCCAGAAGTTGTCTTCCTTGCCGAGACGAACCATATGAGAGGGATCCACCCCGAGCTCCTTGGTCCAGATGTCAAAGGCCTCGTCGTCATTTTCATAGACCGAGATATACAGGCGCTCAGGCGGCAGCTCCAGCACCTTGGTGCAGAACTCCCAGGCCCACGCCGTTGCCTCGTGCTTGAAATAGTCGCCGAAGGAAAAGTTCCCCAGCATTTCAAAATAGGTGCCGTGACGGGCTGTCTTGCCGACCCGTTCGATATCCGGCGTGCGGATGCATTTCTGGCAGGTGGTCACGCGGCGTCTGGGCGGAGTGATCTTGCCGGTAAAATAGGGCTTCAGCGGAGCCATTCCGGAATTGATGATCAGAAGGCTCTTATCATCCTGCGGGATCAGCGAGGCGCTCGGCAGGCGCAGATGTCCCTTGCTTTCAAAGAAGCTGAGAAATTTTTCCCTGATCTCATTGAGACTCATCCATTGCATTACTTCTTCCTCCAGTCAGTTGTTTTTTCGGAAATCTTCTGCGGTTTTGCAGCCCGCAAAAGCTGTGAGGCGGCGAAATCAGCTTTTTCATTGAAAAAAGCCTCTTTCGCCCCCCAAAAAAGGGACGGAAAGAAGCTTCCCGCGGTACCACCCTTGTTGCAGGGAGGATGCTCCAGCCCTGCCACTTGAACGCCCGATAACGGGGGCGACCCGTCGCAGTTCTCCTGCGCAGCTCCAAAGCGGCCTTCTTCATCCCATGTGCAAGGGCCTTTCAGCATATAGCCCTCTCTCTGACGCTCCATGCGGATGAATACTCTCTTTTTCATCGCCATTTTTGATGTTCCATTTGCCTTATGTGCAAAAAGTTATTACTAGAATACTCTTTTTGCCCTCCGATGTCAAGAGACGACATTCAAAATCTTTCTCTTCGCAGCGGCGGGCTCAATGCACGCTTTTGATGGCAGGAAGTTTTGTGCAAAAAGATCAGGACAAACGAAATTCGTTTGTCCTGATCTGCATTTTGCTTATTCGGCAACTCTGGCAGGGTTGACTCTGATGCCGGGGCCCATCGTGGAGGCCACGACGCAGCTTCTGATATACTGACCCTTTGCCGCAGCGGGCTTCGCCCGGATCACGGCACCAAGCAGCGTATTGAAGTTGTCGCCCAATTTCTCGGGGCCAAAGGAGACCTTGCCGATCGGGCAGTGAATGATGTTGGTCTTGTCGAGACGGTACTCGATCTTACCGGCTTTGATTTCGGCGATCGCACGCGTTAAATCCGTGGTGACGGTGCCTGCCTTGGGGTTGGGCATCAGGCCCTTGGGGCCGAGCACCTTACCCAGACGGCCAACCACGCCCATCATATCAGGGGTGGCGACCACCACGTCGTAATCGAACCAGTTCTCTCCGGTGATTTTGGCAACCAACTCGGCTCCGCCGACATAGTCGGCGCCGGCTGCGGTGGCTTCATCGATCTTCTCGTCCTTGGCAAAGACCAGAACGCGGACGTTCTTTCCGGTTCCGTGCGGCAGCACAACTGCGCCTCTGACCTGCTGGTCGGCATGACGGGAATCAACGCCCAGTTTGATGTGCACTTCCACCGTCTCATCGAACTTGGCCTTGGCTGTATCAATCGCAAGTTTGAGCGCCTCGTTGGGATCATAGAGCTTCAGCTTGTCGTAAAGCTTGGCACTGTCTTGATAATTTTTGCCTCTTTTCACGATATCTTCCTCCTATAAGTGGTTGATCGGATCCTTGGTATCCTCCCACGTTGGTGATGCTGAGGGCATGACCCTTCCAGCTTACTCTTCGACAGTAATTCCCATGCTGCGGGCGGTTCCCGCGATCATGCTCATCGCCGCTTCAAGGCTTCCGGCATTGAGGTCCGGCATCTTGGTTTCCGCAATCTTCTGAACCTGCTCTTTGGTCAGGGACGCGACCTTGACCTTATTTGGGGTTCCGGAAGCGGTCTCCAGTCCAACCGCCTTCTTGATCAGGACGGCTGCCGGCGGAGTTTTGGTGATAAAGGAAAAGGAACGATCTGCATAGACCGTGATGACAACGGGAATCAGATATCCCACGTCGTTCTTGGTTCTCTCGTTGAATTCCTTGGTGAATGCCATGATGTTGACGCCGTGCTGACCCAGGGCGGGACCCACGGGCGGTGCGGGAGTTGCTTTGCCTCCCGGAATTTGTAATTTAATATAACCCACGACTTTCTGAGCCATATTAACACCTCCTGATAAAAATGTGGTAGATGGCGGGGCGTTTTCGTCCCCTCCCACGCAAAGCCGCCGCGCGGCTCGGGTTTTTCCTTTAAAGAATTATTGTGCCTGAACCTGCCAGAGCTCCAGTTCCACGGGGGTCTCTCTGCCAAACATGGAAACCACCACCGTAACCCTGTTTTGCTCCGGTTCGATTTTCTCGATCTGCCCAAGGAATCCGCTGAGCACGCCATCGACAATCTTGACCACATCGCCCACGGCGTAGTTGACCTTGACCTCTTTGGTCTCCACGTCGAGCGCGGCAACCTCTTCATCGGTCAGAGGCACAGGCTTCGAGGCGGGACCGACAAACCCTGTGACGCCGCGGATATTGCGCACCACATACCAACTCACGTCGGTCATCACCATCTTGACGAGAACATAGCCGGGAAACAGCTTGCGCTTCACCTCACGAACCTCGTTGTCCTTCACCTCGCTCACGGTTTCGAGCGGGATGCGAACATCCTGAATCAAGTCGTGCAGCTTGCGGTTCTCCACGGCTTTTTCGAGATTCGTCATCACTTTATTCTCATATCCGGAATAGGTGTGGACAACATACCATTTTGCGGGTTCTGCCATGCTTTTTCTCCTCTGAATCGAACCGGGATCGGCCTGCGTTACAGCAGGTTCAACAAAGTCTGCAGTCCATAGGTGAAGATGGTATCGAGCACGCCGATAAAGACCCCCACAATGATAATGCAGGCAATGACAACGCCGGTGTTGTTGATGATTTGCTGCTTGGACGGCCAGACAACCTTCTTGACCTCGCTTCTCGTATCCCGAAAGTATTTTTTCATCCGAGCAAAGAGGCCGGGCTTTTTGTCGACAGCCTTCTGAGTGGTATCAGCCATGTTGTTATCTCCTTACAAGTTCACGGAATCCATCCGCCGGATTACTTTGTCTCTCTATGGACGGTGTGTTTCTTGCAGAACGGACAATACTTGTTGAGTTCGATCCTGTCTGGCGTGTTCTTTTTGTTCTTCATTGTGTCGTAGTTGCGTTGCTTGCATTCTGTGCAAGCCAAGGTGATTTTTACTCGCATTTGGCACCTCCTGATATCGAAAACTTGTTTCGCCCGGGTGAAGCACCCGAAGCAGCTCTCTCCCTCACAATTCGGGGAAGGCTACAAAAAGCCCATAAAAAAAGACCCGAACAGAGGTATGGCTATCATAGCACACTTCTCTGCGCGGGTCAAGTATTTTTATTGAAAAGTCTCTTCCACGGCTGAAAAAAGACCCCTTCCGTTTCCAAAGAGCACATCCGCTGTGCGATGCTATGCAAGGGAATCCGCCAAAATCCCTGCCCACTCTGCGAGCGGCAGCTCCCTGTTGGGGCCTGATTGATAAAAGAAAGCGCAAAGCACGCGGGTTCCCTTTCTCAGAACCACACAGGGAAAATGAACCAAGTTTCGGTACGCCACCGCCTCATCCAGCCCGAAATCCGGACATTTCAGCGGTTCATAGTTCTCCCTTGCCCTTGCCCGCTCGACCCTCAGGTACTCAAACGCAAGGGCCTTCGCCATCCATCCCGACGCTGCATCATAATAGATGACATGGAGGCCGCCCTGCAAAACCGAGCCGTCCGGACAATGAACGGCGGCATGCTCGTACCACCGGATCCCCCTGTTCAAGATGGCATTATTCCACTCCATCACATAATCGTAGCGCAGATCTCTCCAGGTCGGCTCATAGACACCTTCGGCAAAATCGGACATCGTTGCAAAAGGCAGGGCCCCCTGATAGTCGGCCCTCTCCTGCTTTCCGAAGTTCGTGACGTCTTTATCCCACATATGAAATACCAGGACGACCCAAAGCGCGATGAGCAGAATGCGGAGCAGCCGGATTCCGTAGAATCGGCTCTGGCCCTTTCTCCAGTCTTTCCGATGGTCCAGAGGAATTCCCTCTTTCAGCTTCTTCTTCAGCTTTTGCAGGTGGACGACTTGAACGATTCCGCTTCCCGCCATCCAGAGAGGGATCAGCACGGTGAGCAGCACGATCGAAGGTCCCTCGTCGGCCGCGGCCAATACAAGCGAAAAGCCCTTCCAGAAATAGAGCAGCGAATGAATAATCCCCCAAGACATGGTCGTGCACAGATTGCCGATCTGCCGCCTCTGAAGGGTCTTAATTGCCAGAGCCTGCACCTGCGGATCGGTATGGAGCTCGAGGGAGTTCCCTGTCTCGCTCCGATAGATATAGAACTGCCCTCTCCGTGCAACAAACTCCCAACCGGAATCCGCGTTCAGTTCCACTGCTTCCGGATCCGGATTTTCCTCGTTGTTGTCCCAGTCGCTTGCGTGCTTCGGCGCGGCTTCCAGCCGGTAACGTACGGCGGCAGGCTTCGCTTTTTCAAAGGACGCCACTCCCAATAAGAAGCTGCCCTTTTCCAGCATCCAGCCCTGCGCGGCCATATCAGTCAGCCAGCTTTCGGTCCCCTCCACATCATAGGCCGGGCATGGGGGCAGGCGCCATAGCAAAGTTTTCGCTCTCATTCGGTGCGTCTCCTTCTCGTAAAGCAAATGTGGCGACAGCGCTTGCATCGAGGATGCATTGATTGAGGCGCGCAAGCTCAGTCTTGTAGGCCTGCCGCCCATCCTCTGTCAGTCGGTACGTCCGCTTTCTGCCCTCCACCGACACTTCACGCAGATATCCGACTTCCAGGAATTTGGAGAGAATCGTATATAAGGTTCCCGGCCCAAGCTGGATCCGACCGCCGGTGAGTTCTTCGATCAGGGCGGATATTTCGGTTCCGCATCTCGGGCCGGCCTGAAAGGCCATGATCGTGTAGAACATGGACTCTGTCATAACGCCTAAAGATTTTCGCGGCAACGCACATCCCTCCCGCAATATCGTTTTTCAATATCGTATATCAATATTATAGTCAAACTCTCCTCTCCTGTCAAACAGACAAAAACCATCCGCCCTGCAGACCGACGGCCTGACAGGCGGATGGCTGGTTGACTTTTTGATTCTGTCACAAGAGCTTTGCGTCCTCTACTGCCGCGCGTCGAACTCCTTAAAGAATTCCGCCAGCTCCATTGCATAGCGATTGACCGCCTCCATATTGGATCCCTCTACCATGATACGGAGAATCGGCTCGGTTCCGGAAGGCCGGATCAGAATGCGTCCCTCATCGGCAAGCTCCTCTTCGATCCGCTTGCGGCAGGCAAGATAGTCCGGATTCTCTAAGTAGCTCGTTCTCGTTTTCTCCTGCACCCGCACATTGACCATCACCTGCGGGAAGCGGGTCATGATCGAGGCAAGGCGGGAAAGAAACACCTTTTTTTCCCGCAGGATGTGCAGCAAAAAGACCATGGCAAGCTGCCCATCTCCCGTGCCGGCGAAGTCGCGCAGGATGATATGGCCAGACTGTTCGCCGCCCAGAACAAGCCCGTTCTCTTCCATCGCCTCGAGCACGTTGCGGTCACCGACCGGCGTTACCACAGCATCAACGCCGAGCTCTTTCAGGCAGTGGATCAGACCGAGATTGCTCATCACAGTTACCGCGACCTGATCGCCCTTCAGGGCCCCTTTTTCCTTAAGATAGGCGGCGAAGATCGCAATGAGACGGTCTCCGTCGACCAGTTCGCCCCGCTCGTCGACCACAATCACGCGGTCGGCATCGCCGTCAAAGGCAAAGCCGAGACGGGCGCGGTGTTCGAGCACCGCCTGAGCCAGTCCCGTCGGAGCGGTCGAGCCGCAATTCAAGTTGATGTTGCTTCCGTTTGGCTGATCGTTGATGATCACAGCGGGAATGGCAAGCCGCTTCGCCAGCTTTTCCGCTGTGGCGGAGGCAGCGCCGTTTGCAGCATCGATCACGATTTTGAATTCGGTGAAATACCCATCCGTCGTTTTGGCCAGATACTCCACATAGTCCGAAATGGCGCTGGAAAGATAGTAAACACGGCCGATCTCATCGCCCGATTTGCCGGCCGGCGCCGTTTCTTCCTCTAAAAACCGCTCAATCTGCTCTTGCTGTTCATCGGTGAGCTTGTGCCCGCCCCGTCCGAAAACCTTGATCCCATTGTGTTCAAAAGGATTGTGAGAAGCGGAGACCACAACGCCTGCATCGGCTTCATATTTCTTGCAGAGATAGGCCACGGCCGGCGTGGGGATCACCCCCAGCAGCACAACGTCCACGCCCATCGAGCAGAGCCCCGCTGCAAGCGCCTGTTCCAGCATATCGGAGGAGGCGCGGGTGTCTTTTCCGATGACCACCTTGCTGCGCTGCCCTTGTACCGGAACCGTCAAAATCTCGGCAGTGGCCTGCCCGATCCGCATGGCCAGTTCACAGGTCAGCTTTGTCCCCGCAATATCACGGACTCCGTCGGTGCCAAACAGTTTTTTCATAGACCGATCTTCATTCCTTTCCGAAAGATAAGGGATCAACCCTGTCCCTCACCGGGACTCCTCCAGGGAAACCTGGGAATTGTCGCTGCCCTGGAGGGGGAGCCCCAAATGCTCATAGGCAAGTTTTGTCGCACAGCGGCCGCGCGGCGTGCGGTTGAGAAATCCGATCTGAAGCAGATAGGGCTCACAGACCTCTTCAATGGTCACAGCCTCTTCCCCTACCGTTGCAGCCAGCGTTTCAAGTCCCACCGGACCGCCGCCGTAGAATTGAATAATCGCGGTGAGCAGACGCTTGTCAAGATTGTCGAGCCCAAGCTCATCGACCTCGAGCCGATAGAGAGCCGAACGGGCAATCTTCTCTGTGATCACGCCGTCGCCTTCAACCTGCGCAAAATCGCGGACGCGCTTGAGCAGCCGATTCGCCACGCGGGGCGTACCGCGCGAACGCGATGCGATCTCAATGGCGCCGTCTTTCTCGATGGGAACTCCCAAAACACCGGCAGAACGGGTGACGATCCGCGTCAGTTCCTCCACCGAGTAGAGCTCCAGCTTGAGCGGCACCGAGAGGCGGTCCCGCAGCGGACCGGAAAGCTGTCCGTATCGGGTGGTCGCCCCGATCAGGGTGAAATGCGCCAGATCCAACCGAATGGAGCGGGCAGAGGGCCCCTTCCCAAGGATGATGTCGAGCGCAAAGTCCTCCAGCGCAGAGTAGAGCACCTCTTCCACCGAACGGGAAAGACGGTGGATCTCGTCGATAAACAGCACGTCGTTGAATTCCAGATTTGTGAGCAGCGCCGCCAGATCCCCCGGCTTTTCGATGGCCGGTCCGGAGGTCACCCGCATGGAGCCGCCCATCTCATTGGCAATGATGTTGGCCAACGTGGTCTTTCCGAGTCCGGGCGGTCCATGCAGCAGCACATGGTCAAGCGGCTCCCCTCTTCCTTTTGCCGCCTGCATGAAGACACGCAGGTTTTCCTTGACCTTTTCCTGTCCGATATATTCATCCAAAGTGCGCGGACGAAGGCTTTGCTCGATCATGGAATCCTCGACTGCAAAGCCCGGCCCGATCAACCGATTGTCGAGATCAATATCGAATTCATCAGAATGAGACACGAATCTCTCCTCCTCTCATCCGGTTTTTGAACCGCACGGCGTCACTGCCGCATCAGCAATTTGAGCGCCGCTTTGATGATTTCCTCAGAAGAGAGCCCCTCTGTGTTGAAGGAGCGAACCGCACGAAGCGCCTCCGTCTGGGAATACCCGAGCACTGCCAGAGCGGAGACTGCCTCGTCGGCATTGTCACCGCTTCGCGGCGCAGCATGTTCAATTCTGCCCCCGCTCGGCAAAAAGCTCTCTTTTGCCAGCTTATCGGCCAGCTCCATGATGATGCGCTGCGCCAGCTTATTGCCGACGCCGCTCGCCATGGTCAGCTTTTTCACGTCTTTGGACGCCACTGCAAACGCAAACTCCTCATAGGAGAGCTCTGACAAGATGGCAACCGCCACACGGGGGCCGACCCCCGTCACCGAGATCAGCATCTCAAAGCACTGGAGCTCGGCCTCGGTTGAAAAGCCGAAGAGCGCCATTGCATCCTCTCTGACATAGAGGTAGGTATACAGCGTGCAAAGCTCGCCCTGTGCAGGCAGCTTCGAAATGGTCTGCCAGGAACTCGTCACACGAAATCCCACGCCGCTTACGTCCAGCACCACAAAATCCGTTCCGCTGGCGGCAACGGCTCCCCGAAGATAGGCAAACACAGCGGGTTTCTCCCCTTTCTATCCTACGCCTTGGGCGCTCGTTTCATGTCGCCGGAACGAAAGGCCGCCAGCCTGGAACCGGCAGAGTGCGCATGGCAGATGGCCAGGGCAAGCGCATCCGCCGTATCGTCCGGCCTTGGAATCTCCGGCAGGCCAAGCAGCATTTTGGTCATTTGCTGAACCTGCTTTTTTTCCGCCTTTCCGTATCCGACCACGGCCAATTTGACCTGCATCGGGGTGTATTCAAAAACCGGAACGCCGGCTCTCGCCCCCGCAAGCAGGATGACCCCTCTTCCATGGCCCACCTGAATGGCCGTGGTGACGTTCGTGTTGAAAAACAACTCCTCCACCGACATGGCGTCGACTTTATACCGGCTCAGCAGTTCATCAAAGAATTCCGAAATGAGCAACAGCCGTTGCGGCAGCTCCAACCCCGCCTTGGTGCGAAAGGTATCGAACTCGATCGGCGAAAAATGATTCTTCTCATACGAAACCAAACCGTATCCCACCGAGGCAATGCCCGGATCCACCCCGAGTACAATCACAGCCTGACCTCCACCAAACCGTCGTCGAGCAGCTTCTGCGCCGCCGAAAGAATCCCGATCTGGGCAGTATCATAGATGATCCCGCCCTGCATATATGCAGCGTAGGGCTCGCGCAGCGGCCCGTCCGCCGAAAGCTCGATGGAAGACCCCTGCACAAATGCGCCGGCCGCCATGATCACCTCATTTGTATAGCCCGGCATGGCCCAAGGCTCTGGGCGCACGAAGGAATCGATGGCAGAGCCCGACTGGATCCCCTGGCAGAAAGAGATCAGGGGCTCAGGTCTGTGAAAAATCACCTGCTCCACAATATCGGTTCTCGGATCATTCCACCGGGGGGAGCACTCGAACCCCATCTCTTCGAAAAGCGCCGCTGCAAAAACAGCCGTCTTGAGCGCATTGCCCGTGATGGAGGGCGCGAAGTAAAAGCCCCGCAGCAGATTGCGGTTTTGGCCCAAAGAGGGGCCGACGTCTTTCCCCTGCCCCGGCGTTGTCAGGCGATAGGCGCAGCGCTGCACCAGTTTTTCTTTTCCGACGATGTATCCGCCGCACTCCGCCATAGAGCCGCCGGGATTCTTGATGAGGGAACCTGCCATCAGGTCGGCTCCCGCCTCGATGGGCTCTGAAAGCTCCACAAACTCCCCATAGCAGTTATCGACAAAGAAAACGCTTTCCGGGCTTACCCGCTTGACCAGACGGGCAACCTCCCGAATCTCGTCCACAAAGATGGAGGGACGCACTGCATAGCCCCGCGACCGCTGGAGGTAGACCATGGTCGGATGCGAGGCAAGCGCCTGCTCGATCGCATCGAAATCCAGTCTGCCCGCTTCGTTCAATTCCACCTGCGCATAGTGAATCCCAAATTCGGCAAGCGAGCCGCAGGTGGGACGCAGCCCGATCACCTTGTCCAAAGTGTCATAAGGTTTTGCCGCGACCGAAAGCATGGTGTCGCCCGGCCGCAAAATGCCGAACAGCGCCGTGGTGAGCGCATGCGTGCCGCTCAGCATGAAGTGACGCACCAGGGCGTCTTCCGCGCAGAAGGCGGCGGCATACACCCGATCGATCACAGTGCGTCCGCGATCGTCATACCCGTAGCCGGTCGTGCCGACAAAGTGCGTATCGCTGACCGCACAGCTGCGAAAGGCATAGTGCACCTTTTGTGAGTTGATTTTGGAGATGCGGTCGATCTCGGCAAATCGGGGAACGAGTTTCTCTTCCACTCTGTCGGCCAACCGCACCAACTCCGGAGAAAAATCAAATTTGTAGTAATACTCCATGGGGGTCCCTCGTTTTACGTAATCTTCCCGCCTACCTCAATCGAAATCGATGAGCGGGTCAAAGCGGACATAGGTAAATTGTCCACAGGGCCGAAAGCCCAGCCGTGCAAAGAAGTGCTCAGCCTGCGACGTGGAGTAAGTCACATGGGGAATCAGCCCTGCAGCGTGTAGATCAAAGCAGATCTGGGTGACAAGCGCGCTGCTGTGTCCCATCCTGCGGCGATTCTCATCGGTGACAACGTCGGTCAAAAGGGCCATGCCGTCTCCCTCTCCAGTGGTGGAGACCGTAGAATATGCCGAATCAGAGGAACCCAAAAAATAGGTTCTTCCGCAATCTTTCTTGTTTAGTCCGCGGCGGGTAATGTAGTACTCCTCAAAGTCGGAAAGCTCGCTCTCTCCCGCCCGCTTGATAAGATCATAGGCCTTGCGGTAGTCCTCCGCACAGGCGGCCTCACAAAATGCAATGGGGCCGACGGGAAGCTCTGGCGCTTCCTCCTGCCTGGCGACGCCGCACACAGTGGTGGATCGCACCCGCTTGAGCAGAGGAACCAACCCTTCCAGCAGTTCATCGTTTCCGGAAAGAGAGTAGAGCATCGGCATAAAGCCCAAGAAGGAGGCCGCCTCTTCCAGATCCATCTCTTTGTCTCCCGAAATAAAGAAGTCGCCGTAGCTGCGGAAAATCAGCCCGTGAACCTCCCCCTGCTCGTCCCGCTGCACCCATGCATCAAAATAGAGCAGATCCAGAGCAGCCTGGCCGGTCTGGAAGCGGATGAGCAGGTCCGGCTCATCCGAGAGCAGTTCTCGGATCATCGTTATATCTGTATTTTCAAAACGCTCAATCATCGTATTCAACCGTTTCTCTGTTCTGTATGGATTCTTTGTTCCACATTGCATTTGGAAACCAGCAAAAATCGTTGTCTCTACTATATCGTGTCGGAGTCGAATTTACAACCTTTTTTGTTTTGCGCAGGTTGCCGAGTCCGCAGACGGAGACCTTCCGTCTGCGGGCTCGGCAAAGCACTTCAATCGATTTTCCGAATGGTCTTTAGGAGATTTCTTTTCCGAGCGCCTCGACCACCAGGTCGATACAGGCCTCCACATCCCGCCAGTCTGCAGTTTCCACAGGCGAGTGGATGTTGCGGGCGGGAACCGAAATTCCGCCGGTCACCACGCCGTCGCGGGTGAGATGAATCACGCCGGCGTCGGTCCCCCCGTAGAGCAAGACCTCCATCTGGAAGGGGATCTCGGCCTCCTTGGCGCAGTCTCTCAGGAAAGAGACCATCTGACGGGAGCAGATCACGCTGCTGTCGCGCACTTTGACCGCGGCTCCCTTTCCCAGCTTGACATCGTTGGGGGCAGCCATGTTGGGCATGTCGCCGACTCCCGTGACGTCGATGGCGATCCCGAAATCGGGATCGATGGCATAAGCCGCCGTAGTCGCGCCGCGCAAGCCGAGCTCCTCCTGCGTCGAGAAGACAAAATAGGTGTCGTACACGGTTTCCTTCAGCTTCTGAAGGGCGCGGATGAGCACATAGCAGGAAATCTTGTTGTCCAGCGATTTACCGGCAAAACGATGAGCTCCGATGTTGAAAACGGTGCCGGCGGGCGCGCAGACGTCGCCGATCGAAACCATCGAGAGGGCCTCTTCCCTGCTTTCGGCGCCGATATCGATATAGAGGGAGTCGAGCTTGAGGTCTTTGGGTTCTACCTTGGTTTCATACATCACCGTGCCCCGCACGCCGTTTTTGAAGAGAACCGGCTGGCCGATCAAAAAGACCGGACGGAGCCCTCCCACATTCGCAAAGCGCAGGTAGCCCGTTTCCTCGGCATAGGTGACCATCATGCCAATCTCATCCATGTGTGCACTGAGCATGAATTTTTTTGCAGAGGGATTCGCGCTCTTTTTGCGGACAATCAGATTTCCCATCACGTCACGGGTGATCTCGTCGGCATAGGGCGCCACCTCTCGCTCGATCAAATCCGCCAGCGCTTCTTCGTTTCCGCTGACAGACAGAGTTTCCACCATTTTCTTAAAGAGTTCCATACCTATCCCCTCTCTCCGTACATGTTCCGTCGTTTCGTTTCGGCCCGTTTTCGTCCTGTACGGCGGACAAACGGCCGCAAACATGCGGGCGTGGTTACAGTTCGCTGCTCTGCAGCATGGCGGAAAGCAGTTTCGCCGTGTTCTCCGAATCCTCCAGCTTGGCCGTGCAGACCGCCGAGTGCAGATACCGGCAAGGTGTTGCGATCGCAACCGTCTCACAGCCGCGTCCCGTTCTCTGAATGGAGCCCGAATTCAAGCCGCCCATGGTCACGCTCTTGTGCTGCCAGGGGATTCCCGCCTCATCGGCGATCCTGCGGAGCTTTGCCACGCTCTCCGGCCGATAGTAGGTAGTAGATTCCATCAGGAAGATCACGGGTCCCTTCCCCAGGTATGAGGCCTTGGATGCCTCGGGCTTTTCCACGTGGTCGGCGCTGGTCGTGGTGTCCACTACGATGGCAAGATCCGGCTGGATGCGCATGGAGGCGACCCTCGCCCCAAAGCCGCCGCACTCTTCCAGCACCGAAAAGACAAACCAAGTGTCGTAAAGCGGCTGCAGCTCCATGCTCTTGAGTACAGCCGCACAGCCGATCCGGTTGTCGAGCGCGCGTCCCTTGATCAAGCCGTCTCCAAAGCAAAGGAACTCCGAATTGAAGATGCCGGTGTCTCCCACCCGCACATGCTTTTTCGCCTCTGCGGCGTCGGCGGCTCCGATATCCAGATAGAGCTTGTCCATGGCGGGCGCGATCGCGCGCTCTTCCATCGACTGCAGGTGGATCGGCTTCGTCCCTGCTACGGCAAGAACCCGCTTATCGCCCAACAGAAAGCGGCGACCATTGAGCACTCTGGCGTCCACGCCGATCCCCGTGAACTTCAAAAACCCGTCTTCCGTGATATAGTTGACGAGGATTCCCACCTCGTCCATGTGCGCATCGACCATCAGGGTCTTGGCGCTGCTTTTTCCCTTTTTGAAGGCGAGCACGTTGCCCAGCGCATCGATCTCAACGGAATCGGCGAGCGGCGTGGCAAGCTCCTTGATCTTTTCGGCGATCTCCCGTTCGTTCCCGCTGACGCCGGCCGGTTCACAGAGCGTTCGAATGAGTTCAAGCACGAGTCATCGCCTCCTTCTTCTCGAGCAGATAGGCGGCCAAAAGCCTTCCGACATTTTTCACGTCCTGCACATCGAGGGTTTCGATGGCAGAGTGCATATACTTGAGCGGAATCGAGATCAGCGCGGTCTTCACCCCGCAGTTCGAAGCGAAAATGGAGTAGGCGTTGGTGCCGGTCGTTCCGACCGAGGCCTCGGTCTGCACCGGGATATTTCGGTCGGCCGCAATTTCCTCGAGCTTCTTCACCAGCTCTCGATCCAAAATAGGGGCATAGGTCAAAACCGGCCCCTTCCCGAGGATGGAGGTCTTTTCTCTGGGGCATTCCGGAATCAGCGCGTGGCAGACGTCGATTGCGATGGCCTCCTGCGGATCGATCCGATGGGCTCCCACCTTTGCGCCCCTCAGCCCCGGCTCCTCCTGTGCCGAAAGCATAGCACAGACATGAAAGGGCAGCTTCACATCCTTCACTTCGTGCATGGCATACAGAATCGCCGTGACCGAAGCCCGATCGTCGAAGGTCTTTCCGGTGACGATAGAACCCAAAAGCTCGGCCGGGGCCGCGCGCAGAGTGACGAAATCCCCGGTGGAGAAAATCTGCTTGGCCTTCTCTCCTCCAAAGCCCACATCGATACAGAGGGTGTCGAATTCCGGGGTTTTCTTCCTGTCTGCTTCAGACGAGAGATGAGGCGGAATCGCACTGACAATCCCATAGTAATCCCCGTCCTGTGCGTGCACCGTCACTTCAGCTGCTAGAATCGTCCGCCGATCGATGCCCGCCAAACTGTTGAACGTGAGAAACCCGTCGTCACGAATTCCGGTGATCACCATGGCGATCTCGTCCATATGCGCGTCGAACAGCACGGTCGGCGCATCCTCGTCGTCGCAGTGACGAATGGCCAAGACGTTGTGCAGGGCATCGACAAGGATTTCGTCGCAATACGGGGTGAAGAGTTCCTTCACGCGCTCGGCACAGCGATACTCCATGCCGGAGCAGGCCGTTCTCTGCGAGAGATCAAAGAGAATCTGTTTGATGTCCATATCTTCACTCCTTCCTTTTCCTTTACAGTTCCCGCTGCGGATACTGCACGGAACTTATACTTCTTCCAGAGCCGCAACACACCGTTTGAAGCGATGCCCGCGTTCCATGAAATTCTTGTAGAGATCAAAACTGGCGCAGGCGGGAGACAAAACGACCACGTCTCCCGGGACGGCAAAGCTGCGGGCAGCCGCAACCGCGTCTTCCATATTCTCCTTCCGGAAGATCACGGGAGGATCGGTTTCAAAACCCGACGCACTGCGGATCGCCGTTTCGATCGCATCCGCCGTGGCTCCCACCAACACAACGGCCTTGGCCTTGCCGCACAGGGCTTCTCCGAGTGTGTCGAAGGGAATATGCTTGTCATATCCGCCCAGCAGCAGGATGAGCTTCTGGTCAAAAGAATTGAGGCAGGCGATGGTTCGGGTGGGGCTCGAGGCGATCGAGTCGTTGTAGTAGCGCACGCCGTTCAAGGTGCGTACCAACTCCAGACGGTGCTCCAACCCCTGAAAGCTTCCGGCCACTCTGCGGATCGCCTCCATGGGAACCAGATCCCTCACGGCACAGATCGCCGCCATGTAGTTTTCAATATTGTGGTCGCCGGGCAGCAAAACCTCGTCTCGGCGCAGCAGAATGTTTCCGTTGTGCAGGATATTGTGCGTCTCATCTGTATAAAGACAATTCCCTTCACAGCTTCCGAAGGTTCTCACACGTCCCTTTGCCAAAGGTGCAAAGGAGGCTGTGATCGAATTGTCGGCATTGACCACCAAAAGATCCTCTTCTCCCTGATACGCATAGATGTTGCGCTTGGCGTCGACATACTCCTCCATGGAACGGTGCACATCGAGATGGTTGGGCGACAGGTTTGTCACAACCGCGATATGAGGACTCTTCTTCATGGTGTGGAGTTGAAAGCTCGAGAGCTCCAGCACTGCAAGATCCTCTTCCTTGATCTTTTCGATATCCGGCAGAAGTGGCCGACCAAGATTTCCGCCGAGGTGCACGGTGTATCCTGCCGCCTCAAGCAGACGGGCAATCAGGGTTGTCGTCGTTGATTTTCCATCGCTTCCCGTCACCGCGATGAGCCGGCAGGGGCAGAGTTCAAAGAACACTTCCATTTCACTGGTGACAACGGCGCCGGCCGCCCGCGCTTTTTCCAGCGCCGGATGGTCAAAACGCATCCCCGGCGTCTTGAAAACCAGCTCCGCGTTCAGCTCATCGAGATATCCCTCTCCAAGGCGGAGCGAGACGCCGAGCGCCTCCAGCTCCTCAGCGACCTCTCCCAGCGCAGCTTTTTCCTTCTTGTCGCACGCCGTGACATGCGCGCCATGCTCAGTCAACAGCCGGATCAACGGAGTATTGCTCACTCCGATTCCGATTACCGCAATATTTCGCCCCGAGATCCGGCTGTAAAACTCCTGCAGCTTTTGATTCATGAAATGGCCTCCGTTATCGCATCCGTATCCAAAGCGCTGCCCCGATATGCCGCATTTCGTTTCTTCTTTGCAGATCGACGGCAGCCAATACGTTATTTTTGAATCTATTATATTTTATATGCGTCTGTTTTTCAATTCTTTTCTATGAAACAAAGGAGATCCCTCGGGAAGCATACGCCGATTTCTTTCACACACTTTTGTGGTCTCACGATTTGACAAGTGTTTCTCAGTAGGCTACAATATCCTTGCGAGTAAGTCAGACAGTCGCGTGTGCAGGTGCCGAAAGGCCGCACATGAGGAAAGTCCGGGCTCCACAGGGCAGGATTGTGGGTAACGCCCACCGAAGGCGACTTCAGGGACAGTGCAACAGAGAGATACCGCCGGTCTTTACCGGTAAGGGTGGAAAGGCGGGGTAAGAGCCCACCGGCATCCAGGTGACTGGATGGCCATGTAAACCCAATTCGGAGCAACACCGCAAAGAACTGTCCGATTTTCGGACAACGCTTGCCCGGCGTATGTTCAGGTAGGTGGCATGAGCTGTTTGGCAACGGGCAGCCACAGATAGATGATTGTCGAATACAGAACCCGGCTTACAGACTTGGTCGCACCAAATGCGCCCTTCCTTGAACCTTTTGAGGGGGCGCATTTCTTTATCCATCCCGCGGCTTTCCGAAGTCCGCTCGTCCCATAAGGGTTTCGACAGGCTGCATTTTGAAATGATGACCCCTGTGCGTCGATGCAAAGCGGGCTTCACGGTTCCGCCCTGCGCTTTTACAGCGCGTTCCGCTTCAAGGAGGTGCTTTTGTGAACGATCCTTTCCTGTATGAATTGAGCTTTGAAGAACTGGAGCAGACCTGTAAAGCCTGCAGGGCGTGTTCCCTCTGTCAGACGCGCACCAATGTGGTATTTGGCGTGGGCAACCGAAATGCCGAGATCCTGTTTGTGGGCGAGGGCCCCGGCGAACAGGAGGATCTCACTGGGGAGCCCTTTGTGGGGCGGGCCGGTCAGCTTCTGGATCTCTATCTAAAGGCCTTTGATCTTCCGCGTGAATCTGTGTATATCACCAATATCGTAAAATGCCGCCCGCCCAAAAACAGAGATCCCCTGCCCGAAGAAGAAGCCGCCTGCATCGGATTCTTGGAGCGGCAGATCGAACTCATCCAACCGAAGCTGATCGTCTGCCTTGGACGCATCGCGGCAATGAAACTGATCAAGCCCGATTTTCGCATCATGAAGGAGCACGGCGTGTGGTTTGAGCGGGGCGGCATCCCCATCATGGCGACCCTGCACCCCGCCGCGTTGCTGCGCGACCCGGGCAAAAAAGAGATCGCCTTTGAGGATTTTAAAAATCTCCTCAAAAAGCGGGAGGACCTGGCCTGAGAAGCCGCTTTTGTAAGCTTCAACGGATTCCTTTTGTTTTCTGATTCCCTTTCGTTTTGTCGCTTCAAATCCCTGTTCCCCGATCTCCATGCGCTTCCTCGGTATCGGTATGATCTGCATGGCTGGGATTTTCCCTTCGAAGCGGGCAATGGAAGTTCTTCCGCAAAATATAAAACGCCCTGTCGCGGTACGGAATCATCTGCGACAGGGCGTTTTTATTTATATGACAAGGTCACCCCTTGCGCTCGCTCATCAGCTTGCTGATCTCCTCGTTGAGAGAATCAATATCCCGAAATTGACGATAGACCGAGGCAAAGCGAATATAGGCAATATCGTCAATCTCTTTCAGGCGATCCATCACCATCTCCCCAATGGCTTCGCTTGTGACCTCACGCTCAAGCAGATTCTGCACGGTGGTCTCAACCTCGTCTGCCAGCGCATGCAGGCGCTCAACCGGAACCGGTCTCTTCTCACAGGCGCGGAGCAATCCCTTGATCAGCTTCTCGCGATCAAAGGCCTCACGCGACTTATCTTTTTTCACCACCATAACAGAGATGGTCTCATAGGTCTCATAGGTAGTAAAACGTTTTCCGCAGGCCGTGCACTCTCTCCGACGGCGGATGCTCGCACCTTCGTCCGTGGGCCTGGAATCGATCACCTTGCTATCCGGATTGCCGCAATACAAGCACTTCATCTCTGCTGCGCCTCCCCTGCTGCTTCTCTGCTTTACAGAGCCGTTTTCTACTCCATATTATATCCATTTTCAAGAAATGCGCAAGCATCTTTAAAGCAAAACTCTCTTCGGAGCATCCTAATGGCACACGATATTTGCTTTACTACCTTTTCACAGTATCCCGCTCTGACAGCCAGTCGCTGACCACGTCCCCCGCCGTCACCGGGGTGACGGCGCCACGGCACATTCCCTCAAACAGAGCGAGGACCGAAGCGAAATCCACCGTGAGATCGTCGCAGTAAAACCGCTCTCCTGTATCTGCGTTGCGCACCTCGACCCCATAGAATGGAAGTTCCTGCGAAGGATTGGGGCCCAAAAGCAGGCGGTATTCCACCTTCAACTCCTGTCCCTCGGCTACGAAGATTCTGCTCTCTTCTTTGAGCGAAACAGCGCTTCCATGCTCTTTCATTCAGACCCCTCCCAATCTTTTGGATGATTGTGAGCTCATTGTATAACGCTCTATTTCCATCCGCAATTCTTTTCGGTCGCAGGGTTCGACAGGGTTCGTCTTTCACGTTATGTCACCTAAATTATCCAAGGATCTAAATAAAACCCACCGGAAATGACACATTTTCCTTCATGGGAAACTAAACAATTTGCTCCATTAGAATTTTGCTTTCGAATTTCGTATGGTTTTTCAAAGCGGAGGCTATGCGACTGACTTCCAGATATTTGTCCTTGAAAAGCCTGTGCTTGAGCCGTACGATGGTATTATCCTGCTTGCAATCCACGCAAGCCGAAGATCGATTCTGTTTTTTGAGGTGAAGCTATGAAACACCGTATCCACCCCTTCTCCCTATCGGTCGCGCGAGCCGGAGCCGCAGTTTCTCTTTTTCTTCTGGGACTTGCCGTCTCCTTGCAAAACTACCTGCTTCGGCCCTGTACATACCATCATCTGGTCGAGCTTTACAACGCTTTTATAGAGACTGCCCTGCTCACGGCGCTTCTCTCTCTGTTTGCCTGCCTGCTGACCAATCTCATCCTTCAAGCAGCGCTCAGCCGAAAATGACGCGCGCCAGCATTCCTCTATTCCATGCGACTGTCCTCCCAAATCAAAAAGGCCGATGCAAATCTGCATCGGCCTTCTGAATCCGATTGTCTGATCAGCCTTATTGCTGCTGCTCTTCTCGGGCTTCTCTCTGTGAAATCGACGCCTTCATCATTACAAGCCGCGTCTTCTCACTGCCGGTTTCAATCGTAACAGTTTCGTCCTTGACATTGACGACACGGCCGACGATCCCCCCGATGGTAATCACTCTGTCTCCCGCAGCAATATCGCTGCGCATCTCAGCTTCCGCCTTTTCTTTCTTTTGCTGCGGACGGAGCACGAAGAAATAGAGCAGCGCAAAGGGAACCAACATCATCAGCATGGTATAAGGGGTATTTCCCATAACAGACAGCTCTCCTTTTTTGTTCCATGATATCAAACGCACAAAATGATTGTTGCTATCATACCATAGTTTTGATCTTTTGTGAAGTTGTATGGTAAAAAAATTTGTAATTTTCCGTTACATCCTCTATAATATAGCATAGGCAAAACGCGGCGTATGATTTGTTGCCAAAATAATCATGAAAACTGCCGATAGAATTTCCGAAAGAAACTCTGTCGGTCAAGGGAGTCATATATGTCTGGATTGGTTTTAGAGGGCGGCGCCTTTCGTGGGCTCTTTTCCTGCGGCGTGCTCGATGCGCTCCTCGATGAAAAGATTTATTTCCCCTATGTGATCGGCGTCTCCTCCGGCGTCAGCTACGGTCTCTCTTATGTCAGCCGTCAGCGCGGCAGAAACTGGGAGGTTACCGAAGCATATTCCACCAGCCCCGAATACTTTCACCTTCGGAATTTTCTGTATCACAGATCGATCATGAATACCAAGCTGGTGTTCGACGATATCCCTACCAACTACATTCCTTTTGATTTTGAAACCTTTTTTCAGTCGGACAGTCAGTTCATCACTGTCTGCGCCGACGCATCGACCCTCAAAGGATACTATTATCCAAAGGAGGCGTATGATCTTTCAGGTCGGCTGTGTCAGGCTTCCTGCGCCCTCCCGCTCTACTTCCCCCCTGTGCTTTTCAAAGGCCGCAAGCTGGTCGACGGCGGACTTGCCGACCCGATCCCGCTTTTGCATTCCGAGGCCGATGGGAACCAATCCAACCTTGTTGTGCTGACCAAGCCGAAATCCTATCGTCATTATCTCAAACCCGACGAGCGCGCGCTGATGTCGTATTATAAAACTATCAGTGAAAATGCGGCAAGCTGGCTGCGCTTCCGCCCGAAGTTTTTCAACTATGTGTTTGAGCGCTGCTTAAAGGAAGACGGCTCCAGTAAGAACGTCAGCCTCTTTATCGACGAAGACCTGATGATCTCCCGTTTTACAAGGGATCTCGACCGTCTTAAGGCCCTGTATGATCATGGATACGAATCTGCCATGCGGCGGCTGGATGAGATCCGCGACCTCGCAAGGGCAACCTGATTTTGAAACGGCGCCGTGAAACGCCGCATCTGCGCACTGCTTCCCTGCTTTTCTTTCACTCTGAAATCAAGGTGGTTCGTATTGTTTTTGTCCGAAATCGTTAAACGCTGAAGGAAGCGACTTGACCACAACAATTGAGAACAAAGCCGCAGCTTTCGGACTGTTTGTGACCCTATTCCCGGTTTTTTGGAACATCATCGATTATCCGGGTGTACGACACTCCTCACAAGAAACCTCTATCAATTCTCTGCGGGGATCGATCTCTCCATTCCCCTCGTCACTGCGGTCGTTCTCGGCTATCTCTTTTCCTTGAGGAACAAGGAGCGTTGATCAGGTCGCGTCAAGCGATTTGTGGTTTCTGTGGGCGATCGTGAGGTCTCTCCGGTTGGAATTCAGGCTGTCTTTTTTCTGGCGATCTGCACCGGGCTCCATTTTGAGAAGACTGTGCGATCTTCTGATTTCAGCCTTTAAAAATTTTGCCGAAAGCTCTTGCAAAAAGCCAGGTTGTGTGCTATAGTGATTGAGGCTTTGCATGAAAGCTCTTTTATCTGGGTGTGGCGCAGTTTGGTAGCGTGCTTGAATGGGGTTCAAGAGGCCGGAGGTTCAAGTCCTCTCACCCAGACCACGTCGTCGCGAACGATTTGTGTTCGCGACGACGTTTCTTTTCCAAAAGTCGTCGCCCTATCTCCTTTTCTCTTGTTGCTCCTTTTTTTCGAGAAAAAGACGCGCTTTGCTCGATTCTTTCTTGCAAACGCCCTCCCGATGCTCCCGCTGGCACTGCCAGCTTTTGCAGACAAGGAGATTGAGCATTGCCCTCTTAAGCGATGAAAAGGCAGTCTCCATAGAAGACTGCCTTTTTTGCAGCCCTTGTGGGTCACTCTGGTGCAATCCGATCCTCAAACCCCGCACCTCGAAGGATTCCCCGAAAAGATTTCATTTTTTGCCTTGCAAATCGGCGAAATTACCTTGTAAATAGGAGGGGAATCTTGTATAATGAGTTCATTCTTGCGGCCCCGCAATTGTTTGCGGCGTCGATTTGTGAAAGGATCTGAGAACTATGAAGAAACTGTTTTCCCTGTTCCTCTGCCTTGTTCTGCTGGTCAGCCTGTGCGCCGCCTGCAACAAAACCGAAGAGACGGAGCCCGCCGATGAAACCGGAAAGGTTTGGATCGTGGCAACCGATACCGTCTTCAAGCCCTTTGAATATACCGACAGCACCGGCACGTTTGTTGGTATCGACGTTGATCTTCTTGCGGCCATCGCCGAAGATCAGGGATTCGAATACACCCTCAACAGCCTCGGCTGGGATGCCGCGATCGCGGCCTGCAAATCCGGTCAGGCTGACGGTTTGATTGCCGGCGCCTCGATCACCGATGAGCGCAAGGCTTCCGGTTGGACCTTCTCCGACGGCTACTACACCGCAACGCAGTGCATGGCGGTCGCCGCTGATTCCTCCATCGCCTCCTTTGCCGATCTCGCCGGCCTCTCTGTTGCCGTTAAGACCGGCACGCAGGGCGCTGCCTATGCCGAGAGCCTTGCCGAGGAAAACGGGTTTACCCTGAGCTATTTTGAGGACTCCCCCACCATGTATCAGGCCGTTGTCGGCGGTCAGCATGCCGCCTGCTTTGAGGACACTCCCATCATGGCTGCCTCTATCAAAGACGGCGGACTGCCCCTGAAGGTTGTGGAAGGCTCTGAAAACGAAGGCGCTCCTTACGGTTTCGCCATCTTCAGCGAAAACAGCGCCGAGCTGCTCGATCTGTTTAACAAGGGGCTTGCCAACATCAAGGCCAACGGCAAGTACGACGAGATTATCAGCAAATACCTCGGCTAAGTTCGCACCCGTTTGATTTCAGGCGGGGCACTGATTTCAGTGCCCCGCTTTTCCGAGTGTGGGAGTTCCCATCCCTCATCCAAGAGAGGAGTCCTTTCTGTCATGCAATCCATCATGAATCTGTACGGCAAGCTGCTGTTTGCCGCCATGGGACATACTTTGATGCTCGCCCTGCACGGATTGTTTTTTGCCTGCATCATCGGCCTGCTCTTCGGCATGCTTGGCGTGCTCCACAACAAAGCCTGCAATCTGGTCTCCCGTGTATTTGTCGACGTCATCCGTGGGATTCCGATGATCGTGCTCGCCTACTACATTTATTTCGGAGTGCCCTTCCTGTTTAACAACGTTCTCAAGATCAGTCTTATTTTCACCGCACTGCAGGCCGGCACAATTTGTCTCGCCCTCAACTGCGGCGCCTATATGGCCGAGATCATCCGCGGCGGCATCCTGGCGGTTGATCCCGGGCAGATGGAGGCGGCGCGCAGCCTGGGACTCTCCTATTGGAAATCGATGCAGAAAATCGTTCTTCCTCAGGCCATCCGCATCATGATTCCGAGTATCATCAACCAGTTTATCATCACCCTGAAAGACACTTCGATCCTGTCTGTCATCGGGTTCCCCGAGCTGGTCAATTCGGCGAAAAACGTCATTGCAAACACCTTCGACGTCTTTCGTGTGTGGAATATCGTTGCGCTCATGTATCTCGTTGTCATCACGATTTTGTCCAAATTCGCAAAGTCGCTGGAACGAAACCTCAATCGAGGACGCACATGAGAATGGCTGTCCATTCCGTTTGATAGAAATCTCTCAAACCCTTTGCGGTTTGAGAGATTTCTTTTTTGCTTCTCTGCAACCCAGCATGATCTTCTCAAATAAGAAGCGGCCATGCACAAGCATGGCCGCCATCTGATGTTCGTGCGGGGTCTCAGCCGCTTCCGTGGGCGACGGTCAGCCTCGATTCCCGTTTAGGATCGTGGCAAGGATGCATTCTCCCCAGGAGTATTCCGACAGGAATTCCCCTGAAAACTGGTCTCTCTGGTCCGGATTTTTGTCCTGCCATGCATAATAATCGCAGTCAAAGCAGTCTAAATTGACCATCTGGCCGTGTCGGGTGGAAATCAGCAGATCTTCACAATCCTCATTCTTCAGCGTCTTCCTCAGGCGATGCAGGGCATTGTAAAACACATTCATGTGTTCGTTGCTGTATTCCCGCCCCTCCCACAATGTGCTGTAGATCTCTTCGTTGCTGATTTCACGCCCCCGCTTGGTTACCACAAGGGCGAGGATTTCCTTCGCCTTCCCACGCAGAGCGATGGGGCTCCCCTCTTTCAGCACCACAAAACGCCCAAAGGTTTGGACGTACAGCTTTTTGTGCTGGCGACGGGCGATCAAACGAATCCGTTCCATCGCCATTTCCAGAGTGTCTTTGCTGTAGGGCTTGAGAATATAGTAGTCGCCTCCGACCTGATTGAAGTCCCAGATATAGCGATCATAGGCCGTTACAAAAACGATCAGAATATCGGAACGGACCCTGCGGAGCTTATGTGCAAGCTCTACTCCCCCGATTTCCGGCATAGCAACGTCGAGAAAAGCAAGCTCTACCGGATGTTCTCTGACATAGTCCAATGCCTCTCCTGCAGATTCAAACTGGCCGACAATGCGAATATCCGGGATCTCCTTGCTCAATCTCACAAACCGTTTCAGCATTAGATGCTCATCATCGACAATAATCGTTCTCATGCATTTATTCTCCTTTGGGTATTGAAACTGTCACCTTTGTTCCCACACCAACGATGCTTGTCACATCAATATGACTGTTCATCACATTTTCAAGCCGGAAGGTGATATTTTTAAGACCTGTGGAATCCTTCTTGCCCTCCTCAAGTTCTTTCCGGAAAGCCTCAACGTCAAAACCGACGCCATCGTCTTCCACTTCGACCACCCATGCCGTATCAGCCTCCCTGCTTCGCACAATGACCGTTCCGCCTTTGAGCCCGCGTCCATAGACGCCATGTCGGATGGCATTCTCCACCAGAGGCTGAATGCTGAGCGGCAGAATACTGAATCCATCGGCCTCAATCTCATACCTGACGCTCAACCGATCCCCAAACCGCATTTTTTCGATATTCACATAGGCTTTGATATTGTCCAGCTCCTGGGAAAAGGGCAGCGGAGTATCGCTTGCCATTGCCCGGATACAGCTTCTGAGGTGGATCGTAAAGTCTCCGATCAGATCCGACGCGTATTGCGGATCGTACAGGAGGATCTCTTGGATGGAGCCAAGGGCATTATACAAAAAGTGCGGCTGCATCTGACTGGTAAAATTTCGGATGCGGCTCATCTGCAACGCAGCCTCCAGCTCCTGCACTTCCTTTTCTTTTCTCTGCTGCTCTGTCAGGTCGTAGATCACGGAGAAGGCCATAATATCTCCCGAGGCGTCGTCCTGATACAAATAAATAATCTCGCTGTACGGGCACTCCTCCCCGGTTTGCTTACGTAGGGAAAAGGATACGGAAGCGCGCTTTTCTCCCAAAGAAAAGCAGTGAAGCAGATAGTCTCGGCCATTCACTTGCTCATATTTTTCTTTGTTTTCGGTGACATGATGTTCAAATACCCACTGATTCCAGCAGCTGTATCGGACGATCTCATCCTCCTCAAAAGAGGCTCCTGCCGCTCCGAGAACATCAGAAAGCAGGTCGGGAGATCGCTCCAGGATGATATCCTTTGTCAGGTTGATTTCCATATACCCCGCTGCGCTGCCGAGGATCGCCGCCAAATGGTTTTTCTCTTTTTGCTGCATCGAGGCAAGTGCATCCATGTGCACCCGTTCCTGGCGGATTGTCTCATCCACATTGCGAACGCCGATCAAAATGTGAGGTCTTCCTTTGATCGTTTCCATGGTCGCGCGCGCTTTGTAATAGACCGGTTTCCCGTCAATCAATAGTCGATAGACGAAAGAATGATATTGTTCATTTTCAATCGCGTTGAGAAGATTGTTCTTTCGCAGCATTTTGAGCACATATTCCCGGTCTTCCTGATAGATCACCTTGGGCACATTCACCTTAAGCGCAGCAAAAAAATCCTCTCCGCTCTCAGAAATCATCAGCTCTTTATACAATTCACTCTCATAATAGCACTGATATTTTCCGGTCTCCGCATCGATATCATAAATGCTTTCATAGTTTTCAAACAGCGCTTTTACAAGCGCTTCGTATGACAGGGCGTTTTTCATCCCATGCTCCGCCTTCTTTGCTTTTCGATAATTCACAATGGGCGCTCCGCATGCGGAACGCTGTCTCTGAAAAGAATCTCAATCTCATTCAAGCTATACGTAAGTGATATTCTTTCCTCTGTTTCCATGCAAGATCCATATTTCTGCACAAAAGAGGGATCCTCTTCCAAATCACAGGAGACTCCACAATTATTTTACAGGTTTCTGTCTAACATTTTACTAACATGTTTTTCTTCTTTCTGTACCAGAATTCTTCTTGTGTGTGCAAGTTTTTGCATTTTGATTTCGCTTGGATTCGATCCTGCCAAAATGAATCCCCAATTCCCTGAACCTTACCGCATTGATCTTTCCGTAACCCTGTTGGCCCGCAGGGTTTTCCCCAGATTTGAGATGCGGCAGTCTCACCTTTCTTTCAAAGGGTTCTATGTTGAAACTGACCTGCCTGTTTCTTTGTTTGCAAAGTCTGCACTGCCTCTTTCGCCTGCTCACGGTTTATGCCTTTTGACCTGAATCTTCAGGGAATGCAGCACTGTCTCCCGATAGAGAACGAGCGGTTCCTGCGCCGAAACTTCGGCACGGGAACCGCTCGTTTCTATCTTATATCAGAACCTGATTCGAAATGGTTCAGATCTTATTTGTAGGGCCAGGGGATATCGTCGGTGATCGGGCAGACATACTCCTTTCCGTTCATCGACTCTTCGAACTCCTTCTTTGCCGCCTCCTGAAGCTCGGGGTTGCAGATAAGGTCATAGCAGCCGGCGGCCAAAATCTTTGCCGCACGGATCATGCCCTTCATGCCGATGGAGGAGCCGGAGCATGCCGTGACCATCCAGCTGTGTCCGCCGGAGAGCGTGGCTGAGGTGGCCTCAAAGTTCAAAACGCCCGGACGGATATGCTGCACATCGCCGAAGTCGGTAGAGCCGCCGTAGTTGAAGTTGCCCAGCGGTTTGATCTCGGTCTCGATGGGTTCTGTCACGCCCTCCTGATAGGCGGCCTGTTTTCTGTTGATCTCGTCGGCGAACTTCAGTTCCTCTTCCGTATACTCGATGGGAGGAAGCTCTTCGCGGATCTTCTGCATCAGTTCGAGCAGGACCTTATTCTGCTTGGTCGGATAGATGCCGCCGAGCCGCTCGACCTCCACCGTGGTGTCAGTCATAAGGGCCGCGCCCTCAGCACACTTGAGGAGCCGGTTGAAAGCGTCCACGCAGGCCTCACGGGTGAGCGCACGCACAAAGTACTTGGATTCCGCGTAATCGGGAACGATGTTGGGCGCAAGACCGCCGCTGATGATGTTGTAGTGAATCCGAACGTCATCGGTCACATGCTCGCGGAGGAATTCCGCACCGATGTTCATAATCTGCAGCGCATCCAGCGCGCTCCGTCCGAGATGAGGATTGCCAGCCGCATGGGAGGTCTTGCCATGGAAGTGGAACAGGGCGCCTTCCACGCCGTTCATAACGCCATAACTGTTCTGGCTTGTGGTGGAGGGATGCCATGCCATCACAAAGTCGCACTCTGTAAAGGCGCCTTCCCGCGCCATAAAGCCCTTACCGGTGAGCTGCTCCTCTGCGGGGCAGCCGTAGAAGATAATGGTACCTTCCTTACCGGATGCCTCCAGCTCGGCCTTGAGACCGATGCAGGCGCCCAGGCAGCCGACGCCCAGAAGATTGTGGCCGCATCCGTGGCCGATTCCACCTTCCACGACGGGGTCCTTCTCGGAAGAGACCTTCTGGCTCAGGCCGGGAAGACAGTCGTACTCGGCTGCAAAGCCGATCACAGGATGGCCCTTGCCCCAGACAGCACGGATCGCCGTGGGCATCTTGTACGCGCCGACCTCTGTCTCGAAGCCCTCTGACCGCAGATACTCTGCAGTCCACTCAACGGCCTTTTTCTCAGTCCAACCCATCTCGGGGTTGTCCCAGATCTTCTTCGCAAGCTCGCTCAACCGGTCCGCGTGCTGATCGATGACCTTGGAACTCAGTCTTTCACTCATTTGATTCGCCTCCACAATTAAGAGTTGATACCTTATCATACTCGTCTTCATAGCCTGTTGTAAAGTCCCAAAGTTAAAAAAAGTCGAATCTCTGCGACATCCAACCGACGACTGCACCGCTTGCGTCATAAACCACCCCATGGCAAACGTCAAAACCCTGTTCCGGTTCGTGAATCTCCGGACGATCTGCACGCTTGATTAACAGCTTCTTAACAGAGGCAATCATCACAATGCCGTAAAAGGAACCAAACAAGAAGGGCAAGAACCTTTCTGCGAACCGGCATGTGCACATTCTGAAAAACTCAAGAATCAAAGCTTGCGTATGCAACTCAAATGCAACGCGATTGCTACATTCCTTCTCTATGCATACAAAGGGACCGCGCCATACCTTCTGCGTATGGCGCGATCCCTTGTCAACCATTTTTTAGGACAAAAAGAAGGACGGCTTTCAAAACCATCCTTCTTGACGCTGTGATATTCTATTTGATGATCCCGACAAACGGGAAGTTATCTGACAGACTGCCATTCCTCTTTGGAAAGGCATGTTATATGTTCCGTTCGGAGAACGCCCTCTATGGCACAGGGCACATTATAGGCCGTATGATGATAATGAAAACCGCACTTCTCCTGAAC
>JAEEGL015347195.1_pt1 | contig 32844 bp, 10 predicted proteins | sample 9134231 | NCBI WGS metagenome assembly JAEEGL01 (sample SAMN16246548, study PRJNA631951) | gut metagenome | biome: gut microbiome; feature: rumen; material: fiber-attached | host: Bos | place: Iran: Karaj | collected 2018-10
CAGAGCGGTGACAACTACGTGCATCAGTACACCAACGCCGACAACTGCGCCAGCGACAGCACCCTGACGCTGACCATCAACCACGGCGACCACATCTCCGTGAGCGCCGTGGCCTGCGAGAGCTACGAGTGGTACGGCGAGACCTTGACCCAGAGCGGCGACAACTACGTGCACTCCTACACCAATGCCGACAACTGCGCCAGCGACAGCACCCTGACGCTGACCATCAATAACAGCACCACTGGTGACACTACCGCTGTTGCAACTGGCAGCTTCGACTGGTACGAGCACACTGGTCTCACTCAGAGCGGCACATACACCCATACCTTTGTGGCAGCCAACGCAAATGGCTGCGACAGCATCGTGACGTTGCACCTGACCATTGTAGCTGCAGACCCCTGCTTGGTTACCACACTGCCGTGGAGCGAGGGCTTCGAAGGTGTCACTGGCGTGGCATATAATGTAGCGGGTGAGATGCCTGATTGTCTCATGGCTTATACCAACGGCACCAATGCTAACTATACACCTCATGTTGTAACAGGAGCCAATAGCTACAGTTATCAGAAGAGTAGCAGCAACAGTCTTGTTATGACCTCCGGCTCTGCTGCTTATGGTAGTCGGAAGTATGTGGTGTTGCCAGAAATGGCCACTGCACTGAACGAGTTGCAACTCTCCTTCTGGATGTGCACTGAATCTGCCACCAACGGCACGTTGACCGTAGGTTATATTACCGACGACGATACCGCCAACTTCACTCCCATCCAGAGCTACCCGGCCTCTGCTGCCACACAGCACTCTGGCAACGGCTTGATGGCCGCTGGTGTTGGACAGGATATTACACTCTATCTCAACGAATACAATGTGCCTGCCACAGCTAAGCATTTGGTCTTCAAGTGGGAATTCACACCAACAAGTTACTATACTTGCTGCATTGATGATATTGTAATTGACGAACTGCCCGGTTGCTATCCTGTCAGCAATGTTACTGTTGCTGCATCTACAGACAATAGTATCGCTCTGAGTTGGAGCGATAGCTACAACACCAATGCTACCTATACGGTGTACAATGGTGATGTTCTTGTCGCAAGCAATATTGCGGATAACTTCTACACTGTAACCGGACTCGACGCCAATACCGAGTACAACCTTGGCGTTGTTGCCAACTGCTCGGCCAACGATGCCTCCGATACGGTATTTGTTATTGCCCGCACCGCATGTCCTGCTACGATGGCTGTACCGTATACCGAAGACTTTGAAAGTTATGCCTCCGGTTCTGCTAATGGCATCAGTCCTTGCTGGAGAAAGGGTACTAGCAGCTCTACTGCATATCCCTACCCGTACAGTACCAATGCCGTAACCGGCGAGCGTAGCCTCTACTTCTACGCTAGCCATCCCTCGTCGGCGACATCGACTCCGATATACAGTTATGCTGCTCTGCCTCAGTTCCAGGCACCGGTCAACCAGCTGATGCTCTCGATGAAGGTGCGTCGCTATAGCACTACAACTGACTACTACACTACACGTTTGGTAATCGGTGTGATGACCGACCCGAACGACATCAGCACATTCGACCCGGTCGACACCATCGACCTGAAGTCTGAAGCAGGTTTGTCGATACATAATTATGTGTATTATTTCGACAACTATACGGGCAATGGCCAGTATATAGCCATCTACGACGAAGTGCCGCCGCTTTATGGTACTTCTACCTACAGCTACAGTTATGCTTATGTCGACGATATTTTGGTTGATTATATGCCAACCTGCCGTCAAATCGAAGATTTGATCGTTGACGATGTAACCATCAACAGCATTACCATAAGCTGGGTACCCAGCGAGGCCAACACCGGCGCTGTGACCTACAGCGTGTACAATGGCGATGTTCTTGTGGCCAGCAACATTGCAGATACCTTCTACACTGTGACAGGCCTCACCAGTAACACCGAGTACACCCTTGGCGTCGTTGTCAACTGTGCTACCAGCGACTCCCCCGTGCTGACCGTTACCGGCCGCACCGAGTGCGACCTGATGACCGAACTGCCGTACACCTACGGCTTCGAGGATGTTGCCACGAGTTCATCCACTACGGCTTTCCCTGTCAACTGCTGGAAACACTTGAACAACGGTACCACGTACTTTGGCTACCCGACCATTAGCAGCACCGCACACGAAGGCAGCCGTAGCACATATTGGTATGCTGCCACAACCACCGGCACATACGGCGACTACCAGTGCCTCGTGCTGCCCGGCGTGGGTGGCAACTATGCCATGAACAACCTCCGCTTGAGATTCTGGTCCAAGGTCAGCACCGCCAGCTATCGTCCCGTCTTCCTCGTGGGTGTGATGACAAATCCGACCGACATCAACACCTTTGAGTTTGTCGACAGTGTCAAAGTGAACCTGGACGGTAATACCAACTGGGAGAAGTATACTGCCAACCTGACCAACTACAGTGGCAACGGCCGCTATGTGGCCATCCGAGCCAACCGTCCTACCACGGCATGGTATGCCTATGTCGACGACGTCACACTTGAGGAGCAGCCTAGCTGCTTGGAGGTGAGCAATCTCGCTGTTGCCAGCGTCACCAACAACAGCCTGACCCTCACATGGAGCGACGACCGCAACACAGGTGCCACCTACACGGTGTCTGATGCCACGAGTGTTGTTGCCTCCGGCATCACCGGCACCACCTACACCGTTACCGGCCTCAACGCCAACAGCGACTACACCTTCACGGTTGTGGCCAACTGCTCGGCCAACGATGCTTCCGAGGCTGTCAGCGTGAGCGGACATACTGAGTGCGATGCCTTCATAGCACCTTACACCTGGACCTTCGAGAATACAGTCACCAATGTAACGCCTGAATGCTGGAAGGCTATCAGCGGTAACATTTATGTGAGGAATTCCACTTCCAATTCGCATAACAGTAGTTATTACCTTGACTTTAGAGGTTCTTTGAGCAATTTGGTGGTTCTGCCTGTATTCGAAGGCAATATCGACACACTGCAACTGCGCTTCTGGACTCGTCCGGAGAATATCACTAGCGCCTATTGCGGTACCTTCTCGGTTGGTTATATGACCAATCCGGTCGATGCTGAGACGTTTGTCGAAGTGGAGAACTACAGCTACAACGACTGGACTGCTTCGGCCTATGAAGAGAAGACCGTCACATTTGCTGGTGCTCCTGCCGGTGCCCGCATGGCCATGCGCCACAATGCCAATTCAACCAGCTACTATTGGTATGTTGACGATGTGACCGTCGAGTCGGCTCCCAGCTGCCTGCCTGTCAACAGCCTTGCTGTTTCTGACATTACCACGAGCGGTGCCACCCTGACATGGGTTGGTGTTGCTACCAGTTACACCATATATAATATGAGTGACATGGATAACATCCAGACCGTCGGCACCGCCTCTACCGCCAGCTATGCTCTTACAAACCTCAACGCCAACACCGAATATACCATTGGTGTTGCCGCCCAGTGCACCGATGGTATGAGTGACACCGTCACCATCACCTTCCGTACCGCTTGTGCTGCCCTGACTGCCGCTGACCTGCCTTACAGCGAGGACTTCGAGTCCTATGCTTCCGGTTCGTCGGCTGCCATCAGCCCCTGCTGGACCAAGGGTACCAATAACACTATTGCATATCCCTATCCCAGCACATCTGTCGTCAATGGAGCCCGAAGCCTCTACTTCTATGGCTACAAGCCTTCGTCGGCTACCAGCACCAGTTATTACAGTTATGCCGCCCTGCCTCAACTCGATGCTTCGGTAGACATCACAGGACTGGCTGTTACATTCAAGGCCAAACGTTACGGTACCACCACAGCAGCTTATCGTTCGATAATCTATGTTGGTGTAATGACAGACCCGACGGATGTCAGCACCTTCGTGGGCATCGACACCATCAACATGACGCCGTTGGCCGCTAGCACCATCGAGACCTACAATGTAAACTTCGCCAACTATACTGGCAATGGCAAGTATGTAGCCTTCTATGCTCCGTATGTTGACACCATCACTTCGTACACCTACAACTACATCTATATCGACGATGTGGAGCTGGATGTTATCCCGCCGTGCGCAGCTGTTACCAACCTTGCTGTCAGCGAGGCCTATGGAGCCAATATCACCCTCACTTGGAGCGACGATGCTAATATCGGAGCCACCTACAAGATATACAACAACGGTGTCGTTATTGACAGCAATATCACTGGTAACACCTACACCGTGACTGGCTTGGAGGTTAACACCGAGTACACCCTTGGTGTGCAGACCAAGTGCGCCATCGATGCTTCCGAAATTGCTACAGTAGTCGGCAACATCATCTGTGTCCCGGTTACCGGTTTGGCATTGGTTGATGCGACCAGCAACTCCATCACTGTGAGTTTCAATGTCGCTGCCAGTCCGTCGTACGAAGTGTCTGTCTATTCAGCCAGTAATTCGTACGCTCCTCTCGCCACTGTGACAACAACCACCGGGACTGCCACCATTACAGACTTGAATGCCGGAACTACCTATTATGTGAGGGTTCAGTCGGTATGCGGTGATAGTATTCGGAGTGTCCTCACCGAGCCGCTTGAGGTAACTACCGAAGCGGTTGCGCCCGCCACGTTGCCCTACATCTGCGACTTCGATCAGAACGACGATAATGGCTGGGAGTTCGTCAATGGCACTCAAATCAACTACTGGATGGTTGGCAATGCTGTCAACAATGGTGGCAGCAACGCCATGTATGTGACCAACGACGGCTTCAACAATGCCTATACCGTTAACCAGAATAACTATGTCTTTGCCTCCCGTAGGGTGAGAATAGCCGAGGCTGGCTCCTATGCCTACAGCTTCGACTGGATGGCCAATGGTGAGAGCTCCTACGACTTCATCCGTGCCGCATTGGTTCCTGTTGATGCCGTACTGACAGCAGGTGATTACAGCGGTTTCGACAACAACACCGGCGTGCCCACCGGAGCCTATGCTATGGATGTTGGACGCCTGAACCTTGTCAATAGCTGGCAGACACGCATTGGTGAGCTTAACATTACCGACACTGGCGTCTACAAGATTGTCTTCCTGTGGCGCAACGACAATAGTGGCGGTACACAGCCCCCCGCAGCCATCGACAATGTGGTGTTCAAACAGAACACTTGCCCGTTGGTTCAGAACGTAATCGCCCAGGCCACCGACAACAGCATAACTCTGGCATGGACTGCTGGCGGCAGCGAGACCTCGTGGGAGGTCAGCTGCGGCGAGACTGTCACCGTTGTCAGCACCAACGAACACACCTTCACTGGTCTTAATGCCAATACCGATTACGTTGTCGGCATCCGCGCTATCTGCGGTGCTGGCGACACTAGTTTCGTCTATACAGAGACCATCCATACGCCGTGTGTCGCTGTGGCGGTTCCTTATAGCGAGAACTTCGACACCCTCACCACCAGCACCACAGCCGTTACAGGTGTTCGTGTCGAGTGCTGGCCCTACATCATGACTGGTTCCGCCAACTACCAGGCAACAACCTACCAGCCTGTTGTCTACTACAATGTTACCAATGCCAATAGCGGCAGCTACAGCCTGCGTCTCTATGGTGTGAGCTACACCATGCTTCCTCCGATGGCCGAGCCGCTGAATACCCTGCAGCTGACCTTCTCTGAATATACTACAGGAGCGGCTTATAAGTTGGATGTTGGTGTGATGGAAGGTAACACCTTTGTACCTATTGAGACTCTCAACACACCCACCAACACACATAACTCGTTCACCGTTTACTTCGGTAGCTATACCGGCACCAGCCGTACGATAGCCTTCCGCAACTACAACACCAGCGCCACCACATATTATAGTTACCACTATATTGATGACGTGGTCGTTGACTTCCTGCCTACGTGTGTTTCTGTTACCGATGTCGCTGTTGCCGATGTTACTACAAGCAGCGTGACACTCAGTTGGGCAGACTACCTGAACACCGGTGCCACCTACAGCGTGTACAATGGCGATTCTTTGATTGCCAGCAACATTGCTGATACCATCTACACCGTGACTGGTCTGAATGCTAACACAGAGTACACCTTCAGTGTTGTTGCCAACTGCTCGGCCACCGATGCCGGTGATGCCGTAAGCATCACTGCCCACACCGAGTGCGATGCCTTCACGGCTCCCTACACTTGGACCTTCGAGTCGGGTGCTGCCACTGGCGCGACAATCGAGTGCTGGAATAAAGTGGGCGATGGCACAGTGGCTGTGTACAGCGGTTCCTCTTATGCCCACAGCAGTACCTACTCGCTGAGATTCAGCGGTTCAACGAGCAACTTGATTGTGATGCCTGCCTTCACCGAGAACATCAGCGCACTGGAGTTGAACTTCTGGACCCGTCCTGAAAGCTACAGCAACGCCAGTTGCGGCACCTTCTCGGTGGGTTATGTCACCGATGTTACGGATGCTACTACCTTCGTTGAGGTCGCCAACTACAACTACAGCGACTTCAGTGCATGTGAAGAGAAGTCCGTCTACTTCCCCGGTGCTCCCGCCGGTGCCCGCATGGCCTTCCGTCACAATGCTGGAAGTACCAGTTGGTACTGGTTTGTTGACGATGTGACCGTCTCGGTTGCTCCCAGCTGCTTGCCTGTCAACAGCCTTGTTGCCGACAATGAGACCATCGACGGTGCCACTCTGACATGGAACGGCGTAGCCAACAGCTACAAAGTCTACAACATGGCCGACAACAGCCTTGTGCAGACCGTCACCGCTACCACATATACCATCACTGGCCTTGACGCCAACACTGTATACACTTACGGTGTGGCCGCTGTGTGCGGCAACGAGGAGAGCGACACTGTCACCATCACCTTCCGCACAGCCTGCCCTGCCAGTGTTGCATTGCCGTACACCGAGAACTTCGACAGCTATACCACCACCACCGCAGCAGCCACCGGCATGAACGTTCCTTGCTGGACGTTGGCTTACAAGGATGTGTCGTGGACTGCAACTACTTATGATCCGCAGATTTACTACGGTACTTCCAATGCCCATAGTGACAACTACAGCCTGCGCCTCTACTACCGCGGTATCTATGCTATGCCGAACATTGCTGAGGACATCAACCTGCTGCGCATGAGGCTGTGGGTGAAACAGACCGCTACTACATACAAACTGGTTGTTGGTGTTATGAGTGACCTCGCTGACGAAAGCACCTTCGTGCCTGTCGACACTATCGACTGCACCAGCACTACCGCATACGAAGAGTTCTTGGTCAACTTTAGCGGTTATATTGGCAACGGCCACCACATCGCCTTCCGTAACATTACGACCAACACATATAGTTACTCATATAACTACATCGACGACATCACCGTCGAATACATCCCCACTTGCTTGGATGTTGCAGAGGTGAATGTTGCCGCTACCACTATCAACAGCATCACCATCAACTGGGTGCCTGTTGACGGCGACACCAATGCCACCTATAGCGTCTACAATGGCGACGTACTTGTGACTAGCAATGTTACCGACACCTTCTACACTGTGACAGGCCTCACCGCCAACACAGAGTACACCCTTGGTGTTGTTGTCAACTGCAGTACCAGCGATTCGCCAGTGAGGACCGTCATCGCCCGCACCGAGTGCGACCTGATGACCACTCTGCCTTATGAATACGGCTTTGAGGATGTCGCCACGAGTACATCCACCACTGCCTTCCCGGTCAACTGCTGGAAACGCTTGAACAACGGTACCACATATTATGGTTATCCGTACATAAGCAGTACTGCTAACAATGGCAGCCGCAGCACTTATTGGTATGCGTCAACTACTACTGGCACCTACGGTGACTACCAGTGTTTGGTGCTTCCCGGCGTGGGTGGCAACTACGACATCAGTGGTCTCCGCCTGAAGTTCTGGGCCAAGGCCACCAGCACTACCTACCGTCCCGTCTTCTATGTGGGCGTGATGACCGACCCGACCGATATCAATACCTTCGTCTATGTCGACACTGTCAACGTGAACGAAGAGGGCAATACTGACTGGAAAGAGTACAGCGCCTTCTTGGCCAACTATAACGGCACCGGCCGCTATGTGGCTATCCGTGCCGACCGTCCCACCTCGTATTGGTACGCCTATGTTGACGATGTCAAACTTGACGAGGCTCCCACTTGCTTCGGTGTTACCGACCTTGCAGTCGCCGATGCCACCACCACCAGCATCACGCTGACCTGGAGCGACAACATGAACACCTCGGCCACCTACACTGTCCTCAACGGTGAGACCACCGTGGCCACGGGCCTCACCATGCCGTTCTTCACCGTCAGCGGCCTTGCCGAGGCCACCTACTACGACTTCAGCGTTGTGGCCAGCTGCTCGGCCACCGATGTGTCGCCCGAAATCGCCACGCTGCGTGCGCAGACCTACGTGTCGCCCATCACCTCGTATCCCTACACCACAGGCTTCGAGAGCGGCGACGACTGCCAGTGGCTGACCAACAACGACGTCAACGGCTGGTATATGGGCGAAGCTACCAATAACGGCGGCAGCCGTGCCCTCTACGTTAGCAACAATGAGGGTACATACAACGCTTACTCAGACAATGCAACATCCTTCAGCTACGCTATCCGTCCGATAAGCGTTCCCGCTGGTATCTACACCTTCAGCTTCGACTGGAAAGCCAACGGCGAGAGCACTTACGATTACCTGCGTGCATGGGTTGCCCCCGGCAGTTACCATCCCACTGCAGGACAGACTCCCGCGGGTACCACCAGCACCAGTGGTTACACCACCACAACTCCTGACGGTTGGTACGACCTCAATCCCGCCGGCGGCAAGTTGAACCAGACCTCTGTTTGGAGCAACGTTAGCAACACCCTGACACTCGACGAAGGCCAGTACACAGTAGTCCTGATGTGGGCCAACGACAACACCGATGGCTCGCAGCCTCCCGCAGCTGTCGACAACTTCAGCATCGCGAGACAGTGCCCGGATGTCACTGGTTTGTATGTCAGCAATGTCACCAACAACAGCATCACGCTCGATTGGAATGCTGACTACAGCGGTGTCACCTACAGTGTCTATGAGGTTACCCCCACAGGCAACACCCTCATCGAGAGCGGCATTACCGCCAATAATTACATTGTGTACAACCTGAATGCTGCCACCGAGTACACCTTCGGTGTGCAGGTCAACTGCACTGCTGACCTCTCGTCCAACATCGAAACCGTGACTGGCAGCACCATCTGCCCGGATATCACCTACCTGACGCTTGCAAGCCTGAATGGCACCACCGCCAACATCAGCTGGGATTACAACGGCGATGTGGACGGCTATCAGGTCGTGGTCTACCGCAACAACGATATTGACACCACCGTTACCGTCATCGTCAACGGCACCTCTGCCGAGATTGCCGGCATGATGCTCGACAACGACTATCAGGTGTATGTCAATGCCGTCTGTGGTAGCACGAATGGCAATGTGAACGGACCGCTGAATATCCACTGCGGCTACTGCCTGCCCAACCCGACGTCGGTCGACGGCAGCGGTATCACCAGTGTGAGCTTCGGTGGCATGACCAATACCACACATCTTGGCTCTACCGCAGGCTATGCCGACTACACCGCCATGAGCGGTTCGGTGCCTGCCGGTACCAACGCCACTGTTGAAATTACCTACGCCACTGGTTACACCTACGGCACCGTCATCTGGGTCGACTGGAACAACAGCTTGAGCTTCGATGCCGACGAGGTGGTCTTTGTTGGTAATTCCGATGGCGCCAGCCCGACGACGCTTACCGCCAACTTCCTTATCCCCATCACTACCGATACCGGCAGCTACCGTATGCGTATACTTGGTGCCGACAGCTACTTCGACAGCTACATTAGTTCCATCGAGGCCGCTGCGGGTGCCAATCCTTGCGGTTCCTACTCGTGGGGCGTTGCCGAGGACTACACCCTCGTTGTCACCGAGGTCCCGTCCTGTATGCCTGTTGTTGACGTGACCGTTGCCAATGCTACCGACAACAGCGTCACTTTGCGTTGGATCGACAACCACAACACTGGTGCCATCTACAGCGTGTACAACGGCGATGTGCTGGTTGCCAGCAACATTACCGACACCTTCTACACTGTGACCGGCCTGGCTGCCAACACCGACTACACCTTCGGCGTGGTTGTCAACTGTTCGGCCAGCGACAGCGCCGATATGGTTACCGTCAGCGCCCGCACCGAGTGCCTCCTGATGAGCGTCCTGCCCTTCACCGAGGACTTCGAGAATCAGACCGTTGGCGGCAGCACCAGCAGTACATTCATCCAGTGCTGGAATCGTCTCGATAACGGCACATCCTATCGTTACCCATATATCGGCTCATCGAGCAACTACAACCACACCGAAGGCGGTAGCCAGGGTCTCTATTGGTATTCTGCTACTACCACGGGTACATACGGCGACTACCAGATTGTTGTGCTGCCGGGTCTCAACACCAACGAGATTCCTGTCAACACCACCATGCTGACCTTCTGGGCTAGACCCAGCAGTGCCAGCTACAACCCCGTGTTCTATGTTGGTGTGATGACCGACCCGACCGACGAAAGCACATTCCAGTACTACGACACCATCCGTGTGGTCAATGTTGCCGATTGGCAGAAGTTCAAGGTGTTCTTCGATAACTATACCGGCGAAGGCAAATATGTGGCCATCCGCGCCAACCGTCCTTCCTCGTATTGGTATGCATATATCGACGACATCACCCTCGACCTTATTCCTGCCTGCCCGGCTGTCGAGGATGTCCTCGTACTCGTTGGTCCCGCTTCGGCCAGCGTCAGCTGGGATGTTGTCGGCAACGGTTACACCGGCGCACAGGTCGAGTACAAGGCTGATACTGCCAGCACGTGGAATACTATCAATGTCACCGGTGTGAGCAATGTCGCCATTACCGGCCTCCAGCCCGAGACGCAGTATACCGTGCGTATCACTGCCATCTGTGGCGACTCCATGAGTACTTCTGTGACCAGCAACTTTGTCACCACGAACTTCGCATGTGCGGTGCTCGACAGTGCCAACCTTATCGATGTCACAATCGGTAGCGGCTCCACCACCAACAATTATATCCCTGGCTACTCGTACTATGAATACAGCTACACACAGCAGTTCTTCACGGCCAACGAGATTGGCACCAGCGGTACGATTACCAAGATTACCCTGACGCCTTCGGCTGTTGCATCGCAGCGTACCTTCGAAATCTTTATGGGTCAGAGCACTGATTCGTCAGCCACAGCATTCATCACCCCCGACGGTCTGACTTGCGTCTACGACGGTGGTCAAATCCAGCTCACTGCCGGACAGCCCGTGACCTTCGAGCTCACCACGCCGTTCAACTACTCCGACACTTCCAACCTCGTGGTTATCTTCCGCGACATGACAGGCAGCTGGGTCAGCGGCAATGCTTGGCAGGGCGACAACGCTTCTTGGTCCAATGCCAGCCGTTACGTCTATCGCGATGGCACTCCCTACACTCCTGGTAGTGTCACCGGCGGTTCAGCCAGTAGCTTCCGTAACAAGATTACTTTCTTCGGCGCTCCTTGCTTGCAGCAGAGCACCTGCGCGGCTCCCTTAGCCCTTGTCGGCGATGTTACCGATAACAGCGTCTCCGTGACATGGACTCCCGGTGCCGCAGAGACCGAGTGGAATGTCTACTATCGCATGGTTGGTGACAACGACTGGAGCACATCTGTCACGGTCACCACCACCAGCTACACCTTCACCGGCCTTGCAGCAGGCAGCAACTATGAGTTCATGGTCGAAGCCGTGTGCGGCACGGAGAATCCCTCCACCACCGTCGAGGCAGCTACCCGTTGCGCCATGATTGCCCAGCTGCCCTACTTCGAGGACTTCAACAGCTGGGGCACTGGCACCGGCACGCTGCCCAACTGCTGGTATCGTACTGGCACCTACAGCACCTATACCTATATTAATAGTGCCCGTAATATGACTGGTACCACTGGCGGTTCTGTCTATATGTATCAGGGCAGCAGTACTCCGTACACAGCATACGCCTCGACCCTCATCCTGCCTGAGATTGATGCCAATGCTATCAATGTCAACCAGACCCAGCTGACCTTCAATGTCATGTACATCAGTGCCAGTTACGGTGCACCTACATTTGAGGTTGGTGTGATGAGCGATCCCGAAGACATCAGCACCTTTGTGCCCGTCGACACAGTTTCCGTCCAGGACGGCATCAGCCAGTGGGAGTTCTTCGAAGTGCCGCTCGACAGTTACACCGGTAATGGTGCCTATGTGGCCATCCGTACCGTGTATTCTGGCAACAACTTCTACTGCTATGTCGACGACATGACCCTCGAGGCTATACCCACCTGCCTGCGTCCCGACAACCTGACGGCCGCCAATGCCACTACCAACAGTGTCGACCTCTCGTGGAACGACCGCAACAATGCAACGAGCTGGATTATCGAGTATGGTCCTGTCGACTTCGAACTTGGTTCGGGTACCGTGGTTACCGCCAATAGCAATCCCTTCACGCTGACCGGTCTCCCGGCTGCTTATCAGGGTAAATACTATGTGAGGTCGATCTGCGGTGCCGGCGACACCAGCGACTACAGCCGCTTTGCCGGTGGCTTCAACACCACGCAGACTCCCGCCACTCTGCCCTATAATTACGACTTCGAGGATGCCGCCGAGTGGGCCAACTGGCAGACCAGCAGCAACAGCGCCACCAACAATTGGTTCCGCGGCACAGCCGTGGCCGACAGTGGCTCGTATGCAATGTACATGTCGACCGACGGTGGTGCGACCTACAAGCCCTACGTGAACAATGCTGTTGTGAATGCTGCCGCCTACCGCGACATCGACTTTGGTGATGTTGACAGCAGCTTTACCATGTCGTTCCGCGTCCGTGTTGGTGGTACCTTGGAAACCCAATATGATGGCTTGATGGTCTTCTTGGTCGACCCAACTCTGCCGACTGAGCCCTCCAGCAACAATATCACCTCGCCTTGGGGTAATGTAAACGACCTTTACAGACTTATCACGGTGCGTCTTGATACCACATGGCAGACTCATGAAGTCAGCTTCGACAATATCAGTGGTGTGAAACGTGTTGCCTTCTTCTGGTTCAACCAGAATACACCGAATTATGCATACATGGATGAACCTGTTGCAGTCGACAATATCCATATCAACTACAGCGCTTGTCCGCGCCCGGCATCTTTGGCCGCCGACGTGCATGGCACCACGGTGACGGTGACATGGGAAGGCAATACCGATGCTACTTATGAGATTAGGTATGGTAAAGTGGGTTACGAGTATCAGGATGTTACTACCAATACAAATAGCTACACATTTACCGGTCTTGCACCGAGAAGCCAGTATGTCCTCTATGTACGCAGAATATGCGGTGATGATGACATGAGCTTATACAGTGACCAGTTGAGTTTCTATACTCAGATTGATCCTATCATGTGCGACGATGTTGAAGCAACGATGGTTTCCAACGGCACCGCCAGTACCACTACAAATTACTTCCCAGCATATAGTTACTACAACTACAGCTATAGCGAGGTCATTGTTCCTGCAGAACAGCTGCAGGGCATCAACCTGATCAAGGGACTGGAATTTGAAGTTACCGCCACAGCCGATGGCTCGAGTTACTTCGACAACTGCGAGATCTATCTGATGAACACTACGGCCACAAATCTGATTGATGGATTTATCCAGGATGTCGACAACATGCAGCTTGTCTTCAGTGGAAGTTTGAACCACGCGATCACCGGTTGGTTCACTGTGCCATTCGAGAACAACTTCATGTGGAACGGTACCGACAACTTGCTTGTCTCTGTACGTCGCACCCACGGTAGCTGGGCTACAGCCCCATCCTTCTCAGCCTACAATGCAGAAACATCGCTTGGCCGTTATGTGTATAGAGATGAATCCGAGTACACCATCGGCAATATCACCGGCGGTACTGCCACCGCCAGTGTGCCCGTCTATCGCTTCCTCGGTTGCGAAGACAACACTCTTGTCAATGTCAATGTCACCAGCGACGATCCTGTGAACGGCATTGTCACTGGCGGCGGTCTCTACCATGTTGGCGACACCGTCACCATCACTGCCACGCCGGCCACCGACTACCGCTTCCTGCGTTGGGTCGACGTCGACAACGACAGCGCTCTGGTGAGCAGCGACAGCGTCTACACATTCATCGCCAGCGAGAATGTCAACTTCCAGGCCAAGTTCCTGTCCAACCTCTTCGCCACCTACTGGATCGAAGCTATGCCCAACGATACCACGATGGGTTATGTCATCGGCAGCGGCGTTGTCTACACCAGCGGCGATATCGCCACTGTCACGGCAGTGCCTTACGATGGCTATCACTTCGAGAACTGGATCAAGGTGAAGAACAACCAGTATTCTGTGGTTGGCACAGACAACGTCCTGAGCCTTGAAGCCAACTATGCCAACACCTACCAGACTATCTACTACGCCAACTTCGCCATCAACCAGTACACCATCAACGGCCTCAGCGCCGACACTGTGATGGGTACTGTCACCGGCAGCGCCACGGTGAACTACCTCACCGAGGTGACCCTCACCGCCACGCCGAACACCGGCTACCATCTGGTGGCTTGGAGTGACGGCGACACCAACCTCGTCCGCACCTTCATCGCTACCGCCGACACCACCGTTACCGCCACCTTCGACACCAATATATATAATGTCACTGTAGCGGTCAACGACACCGTCATGGGTAGCGCCAATGGTCCTGTCACCATGAAGCACTTCCAGAACGCCGACTATGTGGCCACCGCCAACTACGGCTACAGCTTCGTGAACTGGACCAACGAGGCCGGCGTCGAGATTGCCAACACGACGACCCTCAACATCGCCGCCGTGAGCGACACCGCCATCACCGCCAACTTCGCCATCAACATCTACAATGTCGAAGGCCTCAGCGCCGACGCCGTCATGGGTACTGTCACCGGCTCTGGCAGCTATGCCTACCTCACCGAGGTGACTCTCACTGCCACACCCGAGACCGGCTACCACCTGGTGGCTTGGAGCGACGGCGACACCCACCTCGTGCGCACCTTCGTGGTTACCAACGACACCAGTGTCACCGCCACCTTCGACACCAACGTCTACCACATCACTGCCACCGTCAACGACACTGTGATGGGTAGCGTCAGCGGAGCTGCCGACACCAAGCACTTCCTCACCGACACCATTGTTGCCACCGCCAACTACGGCTACCACTTCACAGGTTGGAGCGGCGATGCCACCGGCACCGACGAGATCCTCGTCCTTGCTCCGGTGAGCGACATGGCTGTCGTTGCCAACTTCGACTACAACCAGTATGCTGTGGTCGGCGAGAGCGCCAACCTCACCATGGGTAGCGTCAGCGGCAGTGCCACTGTGAACTACCTCACCGAGGTGACCCTCACCGCCAATGCCAATTACGGCTACCACTTCACTCAGTGGAGTGACGGCGATACCACCAACCCGCGTACTGTTGTTGCCACCAGCAACATCACCTTGACTGCTGCCTTCGACTACAACCAGTACATTGTCGCTGGCGAGAGTGCCGACACGACTATGGGTAACGTCAGTGGCACCGCCACGGTGAACTACCTCACTCCTGTCACCCTCACCGCCACGCCTGCCGAGGGCTACCACCTCGTGGCTTGGAGCAATGGTGACACCACGACGCAGATCACCGTCGTGGCCGACGAGGACAAGAGCCTCACCGCCACCTTCGCCATCAACCTCTACAACATAACCCTGAACTACGATGCTACCCGCGGTACCGTCACCAACGACGATGCCAACAACGGTGTTGTGGCCAGCGGCTATGTCTTCGAGAACGTCGAACACGGCACAGTGCTGCACCTCACCGCCGATGTGTTGACTGGCAGCCGCTTCGCTGGATGGAATGACAATGTGGCTACCGACACTGCTCTCAGCATCGCCTACACTGCTACCCGTAACGCCACCCTCACTGCCAACTTTGTCGATGCCGGACACTTCGCCGTCACCGTCAACTACAACGACATGATGGGTAGCGTACTTGGTGACGGTCAGCACCACGCCGACAGCTTGGTGGTCCTCACCGCTCAGGCCAACTACGGTTACCACTTCGTGGCATGGGTACGTGACAACGAAACTGTGAGCACCGATACTGTCTACAGCTTCACCATGCCGACCGGCGAGGTTGAGCTCAACGCCTTGTTCGACTACAACCAGTACACCGTCACCGTGGTGAGCGCCGACACCGTCATGGGTAGCGCCACCGGCACCGAGACGGTGAACTACCTTGGCTATGTGCCTGTCAGCGCCACTGCCAACTATGGCTACTACTTCACTTGCTGGACCAACGCCCAGGGTGACACTGTAGCTACCACTGCTGTGGCTACCATCCAGGCCCTTGCCGACATCACCGTCACAGCCAACTTCGCTTATAACCAGTACACCGTCACCGGCGTCAGTGCCGATACCACAATGGGTACCGTCACAGGTTCTGCTACGGTCAACTACCTTAGCACCGTAACCCTCACCGCCACTCAGGCTGCCGGTTACCACTTCGTCAACTGGACTAACGAGGCAGGTGTCGAACTTGGTACCGATGCCACCCTCGATGTGGTTGCCGATGCCGACAAGACCGTCACCGCCAACTTCGCAGTAACTCCCGCCCAGTTGGCATGGAGCGACACCGCCTTCACCGCCTACAATTACATCGACTTCAATGCCTACAAGCCCACTCTCGCGAACCCGAATGGCGTCAGTGTCCGCTACGGCTGTGTCGAAGGCTCAATTCCGGTGCAGGGCGGCATCCTTGTCGATTCGCTCACTGGCTTGATCGGAAATGAGACAGCTTATGGTCATGCCCCGTCACTTGCCGGCACATACCATATTTACGCCGTCCACGAGACCGATGATATCTATTATTACGACTCTGTGGTCTACACCCTCACCGTTGAACCTTCGACCATCGTCATCATCCAGTCCAACAATGACTCTGCCGGTAGCATTGCCTTCAGCAATCCTGTCGAAAGCATCACGGCTCACTATGATGAATCAATGGCCATGATTGCCTACGGTGAACAGGTTGCCATTGCTGCCGAGGCTAACGAGGGTTACCACTTCACTGACTGGAGCACGGGCGACAACACTGGCTATAACTTTGTTACTGACCAGGCTACCTACACCTTCAGTGCTCCCGAAACGATGATGGTATCCTACAAGGCCACCTTCGACACTAACAGTTATTATGTGGCTGTCAATGTCGACACCCTGCAGGGCAGCGTCAGCGGTCTCGACTCGGTGAAACACTTCACCACCGGCACTTATACCGCCACTGCTACTCCGTGCTACCACTTCACCTGCTGGACCAACGCCCAGGGTGATACCATCGGCACAGACGCTACCATCGCCATTGCTGCCGTCAGCGACACCGCCATCTTCGCCAACTTCGGAGCCAACATCTACAGTGGCGATACCTCGGCCGTCGCTTGCGACAGCTACGAATGGAATGGTATGACGCTCACTGAAAGCGGAGATACTACCTATATGTATTATACTGCCAACGGCTGCGACAGCACCGTAACGCTGCACCTCACCATCAACAATAGCACCACCGGCGACACCACGGCAGTGGCTTGCGACAGCTACGAGTGGTACGGCATGACGCTCACTCAGAGCGGCGACACCACCTACACGCTCAGCAACGCCTTCGGCTGCGACAGCGTCGTGACGCTGCACCTGACGGTGAACAACAGCACCTTCGGTGTTGAGACCCTGACGGCTTGCGACAGCATCACATGGAACGGCACTCTCTACACCGAGAGCAACAACACCGATACCATCATGCTCACCAATGTCGCCGGATGCGACAGCACTGTGACTCTCAACCTCACCATCAACTACGGTACTCACAACAGCATCGACACAGTGGCTTGCGACAGCTTCGTGTGGAACGACAGCCTCTTCACCGAGAGCGGCATCTACACCTTCGCCTATAGCAACGACAACCAGTGCGCCAGCGTAGACACCCTGCACCTCACTGTCAACAACAGCACCGAGAGTGCCGACACTGTGACGGTCTGCGGCAGCTACGAGTGGAACGACAGTGTGTACACCGAGAGCGGTGTCTACACCTACCAGACCACCAACGCCGCCGGCTGCGACAGCACCGCCACCCTGAACCTGACGGTGAACTACAGCACGGAGAGCCTCGACAGCCTGACAGTCTGCAACAGCTACGAGTGGAACGACAGTGTGTACACCGAGAGCGGTGTCTACACCTACCAGACCACCAACGCCGCCGGCTGCGACAGCACCGCCACCCTCAACTTGACGGTCAACTACAGCACTGCCGGTGTTGAGACTGTGACTGCCTGCAACAGCTATGTATGGCATGGTGTTGAGTACTTCGCCTCTGTCGATACCGTCACTTACACCACCGTCAATGCCGCCGGCTGCGACAGCGTGGTCACCCTCAACCTAACGGTCAACCAGTGCAACACCACCGAGATCACCGCTTGCGACAGCTACACTTGGAGCGTCAGCGGTTCGACCTACTATGAGAGCGCCACCTACGTACATGGTACCGACACCCTGCTGCTCACCATCAACCACAGCACTGCGGCTGTCGACCTGCAGGAGGCTTGCAACAGCTACACTTGGATTGACGGCAACGTCTACACCGAGAGCAACAGCACCGCCACCTACACCCTCGTCAACGCCGCCGGCTGCGACAGCGTGGTCACCCTCAATCTCACCATCAACAGCGGTAACGCTGTCGTCGAGACCGTGACCGCCTGCGACAGCTACCTCTGGAACGGCAACCTCTACACCGAGAACAACACCACCGACACCATGGTGCTCACCAACCAGTATGGCTGCGACAGCATCGTTACTCTCAACCTGACGGTCAACCACAGCACCGCCAGCGTCGAGACCGTGACCGCCTGCAACAGCTACATCTGGCACGGTGTTGAGTACTTCGCCTCTGTCGACACCGTCACTTACACCACCGTCAATGCCGCCGGCTGCGACAGCGTGGTCACCCTCAACCTGACGGTCAACCAGTGCAACACCACCGAGCTCGTCGCTTGCGACAGCTACACCTGGAACGTCACCGGCTTGACCTATACCGAGGGCGGCACCTATGTCAGCGGTACCGACACCCTGCTGCTCACCATCAACCACAGCACCGCTGCTGTTGACCAGCAGGAGGCTTGCGACAGTTACACCTGGATTGACGGCAACATCTACAACGAGAGCAACAGCACAGCCACCTTCACCCTCGAGAACGTCGCCGGTTGCGACAGCGTGGTCACCCTCGACCTGACGGTCAACTACACTGTCTACAACAGCGTTGTTCTCACGGCTGCCCAGAGCTACACCGTCAATAACCACTACATCACTGAGAGCACCGTCTTCACCGACACTCTCACAGCCCTCACCGGCTGCGACAGCATCGTCACCTACGACATCACCATTGTCGACACCATCTGGTACAACGTCAATGTGATCAGCGACAGCGCCCGTGGCTCTGTCACCGGTGCCGGCCGTTACGAAGATGGCGCCCTTGCCACCCTTACCGCCACTGCTGCCGACGGATACCGCTTCCTCGCCTGGAGCGACGGCCAGTCCTTCGTCAGCATGGAGAACCCCTACAGCTTCACTGTCACAGAGGATGTCACCTTGACAGCACTCTTCCGTCGTGACTTCGTGCCCGACTTCATCGACAGTATCACCTTCAACCTCGCCGTCAACGACAGCGCTATGGGTACCACCACTCCTGCTCCCGGCATCTACCGTTATGCCGCAGGCGACCTGGCAACCGTCACTGCTGCCGCCAACGAGGGCTACCACCTCGACTACTGGCTCGTCTCCGCTCTCGGCCTGACCGACACACTCCGTGAGGAATCCTACTCCGGCGTGCTGCCCACCAACCTCGCTGGTCTCTCCATCAGCGTCACCGCCGTCTTCGCAGCCGATCCCGTGGTGCATACCACCTACAACATCATTGGCGAATCGAACGACACCACGATGGGTATCGTCATCGGCTCCGGCCCCTATGAGGAAGGCACCATCGCCACCCTCACCGCAATGGCTAAGCCTGGTCACCGCTTCGTCCAGTGGAGCAATGGCGAGACCACTGCCACCATCCAGATTTATGTCACCGAGGATGTGACGCTCATCGCCACCTTCGAACCCGTCGAGGGTATCGACGATGTCGAAATCGCTGACGTGGAGATCTATGCTGTTGGCCGCGACATCTTTGTCAACGGTGCCAATGGCCGCGACATCTACGTCTTCGATGTCAACGGTCGACTGATCGTCAGCCAGAAGTCCGCTGGCGAGACAGCAGCCTTCCGTATGCGCGACACCGGTGTCTATCTCGTCAAGGTCGGTACGGCATCCGCCAAGAGAGTGATGGTCATGAGGTAACACAGAAAGCCGTGATCCTACGGCACTAAAACGCAGTTTGGGCGGTGTTTCGCGGCTATGCCGGCGGGACACCGCCCGACTGTTTTATATAGGTGGGGTGCAGAACATCTGAAAAGCCATCCAAACAAGTACAGCTTTCCGATTGCTATTAAGAACAACCGAAGAACATTCGGTAAACTATAGAGAAAGTGAACTACTTTACAGTGCCCTTGACGGAGGGTTGGGGTGCAGTCTGGTCAGTGACAGTGGTGACCGCTGGCAGCCAGCAGTTGAATGCTGGCCGGCGTGGAGGTAAAATATTTTTGCGTATGTCAGTGTAAATATGTATATTTGCAGTTTGCGGCCAGAGTGTATGGCTGCTGTAAAAGATTGATAGAAAATGGACTATAACTTCTCTGAAATCGAACCTCGGTGGCAAAACTACTGGCGGGAGCATGGTGTGTACCATGTGGAGAACGGCAGTGAGAGGCCTCATTACTATGTTTTGGATATGTTTCCTTACCCTTCGGGGGCTGGCTTGCACGTGGGCCATCCGCTTGGCTATATAGCCAGCGACATCTATGCCCGCTATAAGCGTCTGCGTGGCTTCAACGTGCTGCATCCGATGGGCTACGACGCATACGGTCTTCCGGCGGAGCAGTATGCCATCCAGACGGGGCAGCACCCTGCGGTGACTACAGAGAGGAATATCGCACGCTACCGCGAGCAATTGGACAAGATAGGTTTTTCATTCGACTGGGACCGCGAGGTGCGCACCTGCGATCCTAAGTACTACAAGTGGACACAGTGGACGTTCGTCCAGCTGTTCAAGCACTACTATGACAACACGGCCAACAAGGCGCTGCCGATAGCGACCCTTGAGAGCCGCTTTGCAGAACGCGGCAGCGAAGGTTTGGATGCGGCCTGTACGGAGGCTATGGATTTCACGGCCGAGGAGTGGAACTCGTGGGACGAGGGTAGGAGACAGCAGGTGCTTATGAACTATCGCCTGGCCTATCTGGCGGACACGTATGTGAACTGGTGCGCGGGATTGGGCACAGTGCTTGCGAACGACGAGGTGGTGAACGGCCTGAGTGTGCGCGGTGGCTATCCGGTGGAGAGGAAACTGATGCGCCAGTGGAGCCTCCGCATTTCGGCCTACGCCCAGCGTCTGGTTGACGGATTGGAGCAGGTTGACTGGACCGACAGCCTTAAAGAGATACAGCGCAACTGGATAGGTCGCTCGGAAGGTGCCGCCGTGTGGTTCCCGCTCGACGTGAAGAGTAATTCCAATGTGCTGCCTGGGGCGCAGGCTTACATGCCGCAGTTCGACCCGCAGCCTGTGCCGAGTTTTGAGATTTTCACGACGCGACCGGACACGATATTCGGCGTGACGTTCATGGTGCTCTGTCCGGAGCATGAGTTGATTGACAGCATCACCACCCCCGAGCAGCGCCAGCAGGTGCAGGACTATGTGGCGTGGGCCAAAAACCGTTCTGAGCGCGAACGCCAGGCGGAGGTGAAGAAAGTCTCGGGCGTGTTCACCGGCGCCTACGCGGTGAATCCGTTGACAGAGGAACGTATACCAATTTGGATTTCCGACTATGTGCTGGCTGGTTACGGCACGGGTGCCATCATGGCTGTGCCGGCACACGACAGCCGTGACTTCGCCTTCGCGCGCCATTTCGGCCTTCCGATACGCCAGGTGGTCTCGCTCGAGAAGGATGTCACCAGCGACCCGGCCACGTGGAGCGAGAGCATGGATGCCAAGACGGGCTACTCGGTCAACAGCGGTTTCGTCACCGGTATGAAGGTGAAGGAAGCGATGGCGGTGGTTATCGACAAGATTGAGGAGATGGGCATCGGCCACCGCACGGTGAACTTCCGTCTGCGCGACGCCATCTTCAGCCGTCAGCGCTACTGGGGCGAGCCGTTCCCGATATACTACAAGAACAATACCCCCTATACTCTGCCCGAGGAGTGCCTGCCGTTGGAGCTCCCCGAGGTGAGCGAATTCAAGCCCACCGCCACTGGCGAACCCCCGCTGGGCCATGCCGAGAAGTGGGCCTGGGACGAGGCTAACCGCTGTGTGGTAGAGAAGGAGAGAATAGACAACAAGACTGTGTTCCCACTTGAACTGAGCACCATGCCGGGCTTTGCGGGCAGCAGCGGATATTACCTGCGCTATATGGACCCGGGGAACGACAGTGCCTATTTCTCGCCCGAGGCAGTCGGCTACTGGCAGAATGTGGACCTCTATGTGGGTGGCGCCGAGCATGGCACAGGTCACCTCATTTACGCCCGTTTCTGGAACAAGTTCCTCTTCGACCTCGGCATGTCGGTGAAGGAAGAGCCTTTCCAGAAACTCATCAACCAGGGCATGATTCAGGGTCGATCCAACTTTGTGTACAGAAGCAAGGCTGACAACAACCTGTTCATCTCGAAGGGGCTGATAAAGAACATGGAGGATGTGACGCCGATACATGTCGACATCAACATTGTGAACAATGATATACTGGACATTGAGCGTTTCCGTACGTGGCGTCCTGAATTCGCTGAGGCGCGCTTCGAACTCGAGGAGGGCGACAGTCGCGACCGTATGGGAGCAGCTGGCCCTAAAAAGTATGTCTGCGGATGGGAGGTGGAGAAGATGTCGAAGAGCATGTACAATGTGCAGAATCCTGACGACTTGGTGGCACGCTATGGCGCCGACACACTGCGTTTGTATGAAATGTTCCTCGGCCCGGTGGAGCAGGCGAAGCCGTGGGATACCAACGGCATCGAGGGTGTGTTCCGCTTCCTGAAGAAGTTCTGGCGACTGTATCAGAATGAGGAGGGCGGAATGAGGAATGAGGAGTTGGACAAGCAGGCAATCAAAGTTGTGCACCAGGCGATAAAGAAGATTACAGACGACATTGAGCGTTTCTCTTTCAACACGTCGGTTTCCACGTTCATGATAGCCACCAACCAGCTTACGGATATGAAGTGCGCGAGCCGCGAGGTGCTGGAACCGATGGTTGTCCTGATAGCTCCCTTCGCGCCTCATATAGCAGAAGAGTTGTGGCACCAGCTGGGACACGTGGGATCGGTGTGTGACGCCCAGTGGCCGCAATACGACGAGAAGATGCTGGTAGAAGACAGGGTGAAATACCCGGTGCAGTTCAACGGAAAGATGCGTTTCACCATAGAGCTTGCGGCGGACTGCACGCAGGCGGATGCCATCGAGGCAATCAAGGCGACCGACGAGGGTAAGAAATGGATGGGCGACACGGTTCCCAAGAAGGTGATTTTTGTACCGAAAAAGATTATCAACATAGTACTATAGGAATGTTAAGCCGACATTTTTTAAGATGCAAGGTGCTGCAGGAGGTTTATTCCTGCCAGATAGAGGAGAAGGATATCACCGTTTCGGCAAAGGAGTTTGAATACCATGTGGGCCGTTTGAACGAGCTGGGGGTACTGCAGGTGTCGCTGCTGCCTAAGATGCTTGAGGCGGGCGCCAAGGTTATAGAGGAGGGACGCCGCAAGTTCCGTCCTACGGAGGAGGAGAAGAGCCCGAACCGCAAGTTCCTGGGCAATGAGTTCCTGCGCCGTATGGCCGACAATTTCGAGCTGCGGCAGCTGATGGAGAAATGGGGCGGCTGCTGGGAGGTGCACGAGGACCTCCTGCGCGAGGCATTCATCGATTTCCGCAAGACAAACAGCTACAGCGAATATCTGTCCCATCCAGACACTGATTTCAATCAGGACAAGGAGTTGGCCATCATGCTGTTCCGCTTTTTGATGAACCGGGAAGCCCTGGTGGCTGTGATCGGCGAGCGCAGCCTTCTGTGGGAAGACGACTTTGAGCAGATTGCACAGTATAACTTCATGATGCTGAAGACCCTTGACGCAAGCAGCTTCGACGAGTCAATGCCGTGGCCGGTGATGTACGACAAGCGGGTTGAGAAGGACGAGGCCGACATGCAGTTTGCCCGTCAGTTGCTGCGCGAGACGCTGGCGCATCGTGCCGAGAGCGACGAGATGATCAAGGGACGTCTGCAGGGATGGGAGTTCGAGCGTGTGGCCCTGATGGACATACTGCTCATCAACATGGCCATTGCCGAACTAACCAGCTGCCCATCGATACCGGAGAAAGTGACTGTCGACGAATACATAGAGCTGAGCAAGGAGTTCAGTTCGGAACGCAGCCGCCTGTTCATCAACGGAATCCTCGACAAGCTGATACTCGAACTGCGCAAGCAGGGACGTATCAAGAAAAGCGGTCGCGGGCTGGTGACTGAATCGGAAGTTGAAAATTGAAAATCGAATAATTATTAAGGAAGATAACGGAAGATAAAAGAAGATAACAGGAGATAACGGACAATACCGAATCATTTGTCACCTATCTTCCCTTAACTTCTCCTATCTCCCCCTAACTCCCCAAAAAACAATGAAGTGAAAAGGAATACATTATTTATCTGTGCCGTTGCCGCTCTTCTTACCCTTGCGGCCTGCAAAGGCAAGACGGATGCCGGCGCCGATGTCGACCTCATACGCAATCCGCTCAGTGCCGAGGGTTACGATAATGAAACGAAGATGCCTGTAATGACGTTCGATAGCGAGATGCACGACTTCGGACGTCTGTCGGGAGGCGAGAATATAAGCTACAGCTTCCATTTCCGCAATACAGGCGACGCCGACCTTATTATCAGTTCCACTTCGGCCACTTGCGGCTGCACCGTGGCCGACTACCCCAAGGGCCGCATAGCCCCTGGCGCCGACGGCTACGTCACCGTCACCTTCAAGAGTGCCGGCAAGGCTGGACAGCAGTTCCAGGAGGTTACCGTGGTCAGCAACGCCCAGCCGTCGCGTGTGAAGCTCAAGATAATGGCGCAGGTAGGCAGATGATTGTTTGATTGCTTGAATAGTGATTGCTTGAGTGCTGACGCAACAAACACTCAAACAGTCAAACAATCAAGCAATCAAACAATATCGCAGGCTTAAACAATCAAGCAATCCTGCCCGACCGCAGGGAGCGGCCTTGAGCACCGCTTATTTAAATCAAATTTGCGAAAAAGCATTCAAACAATCAAACAATCAAGCAATATGACAGATATGATTTTGTTGGAGGCCCAGCAGGGCGGAGGAATGGGTTCCATGTGGATTTGGATGATAGCCATACTGGTCATCATGTGGCTTCTCATGATGCGTCCGCAGCGCAAGAAAGAGAAAGAAGAGCAGAAGTTCCGTCAGGGACTCAAGAAAGGCGACCGTGTCGTCTTCTCCGGTGGCATCTATGGCAAGGTGCACTCCGTCGATGAGCATACCGTCGAGGTGGAAGTCTCGAACGGCGTTATCATGACCGTCGAGAAGAACATGATACAGCCGGCTCCTGAGCCCAAGACCGAAGAAAAGAAATAACCCGGAAAAGTGAAGCAATTCTTGGTCATACTCTGTCTGACGGCGTTGGTGTGGCTTGGGGTCTCCATGGCCGAACCCGAGGAATACCGTGTCAACGCCAAAGTCGAGATGGTCGGCTACGACACCGTGCGCTATGCCGTGGTCAGTGCCGACACCTCTGTGGCATTCAGAGTCACCACCGACGGATACCGTGCCTTCCTGTTCAGTATGCGCCATGAGGAGCCTGAACTTAAGATACAGGTAGAAGGTGATGTTTTGCAATATTCCGTCGCCGTGGAAAGCCTCTATGAAATCTTGCGAGGCCAGATGGGCGGAGTGAAGAATGTTGCCGGTGCAGTCGATTCGGTGCGTATGACGCTTGCCGAACGTCATCACCGGGTCTATCGTCCATCCCTCGACCGTGTCGATTTCAGTTTTGCCGAGCAGTACGGGCTTTATGGCCAGCCGACGGTAAGCCCCGCGGAAGTGACCCTCTATGGACCCGAGGAGGCGTTGGCCGCCATAGACGAAGTACGTGTAGCGCCGTCGTCCGTGACCGATATCAAGGCTTCGGGAAGCTATCGTCTGCCGCTCGAACCCGTATGGAAACAGTATCCTGACGTGCATCCATCCAGCAGCGAGGTCTCTGTCTATATCCCCGTCGAGGCGTTTGTTGAACGAGAATACCATGTGCCGGTGACTGTTTCAGGAGCTGACACCAACGTCGAGCTGCGCATCTATCCCGAGGAGGTGACCTTGCGAGTATGGGTGGCCCAGCGTGATTTGGCCAGGACGCCCGACTTCGAGGTGGTCATCGACTACGGCGAAGTGTTGCAGCACAAAAGCACCATCCAACCCCGTTTGCAGTCTTATCCGTCATATATCCGACCGCGCAGTATCGAGCCAGGTGAGGTGCAATGCGTCATAATCAAATGAAACGCATCGGCATCACAGGCGGAATAGGCTGCGGCAAGAGTACCGTGGTGGCCGAGTTTATGCGGCTTGGAGTGCCGTGCTTTGTGGCTGACGCTGTCGCTGCCGGCTACTATTCCGACGGTGCCTTTCTGGACCAGATACGGGCCCTGTTCGGTGACGGGGTATTCAATGCTGACGGCACTGCCGACAAAAAGAAGATTGCTGCACGTGTTTTTTCCGACAAAGGAGCCCTTGCGGCTCTCAACGCATTGGTGCATCCAAGGGTAATGACCGACTTCGACGACTTCTGCAACAAGAACGCAACGGCACCTTACGTGCTTTTCGAAAGTGCCATTCTTTACGACTATGGGTTCGACCGTATGATGGACAAGGTGATCTGCGTCTACCTTGACGTCGACGAGCGCCTGCGCAGGCTCGTGCTGCGCGACGGAGTGGGGGAGGAGGCCATACGGGCCCGTATGGCCAACCAGATGCCTGCCGAGGAAACAATGCGACGGGCCGACTACGTGATACTGAATTATGAGGGCAACCCTCGCCGCCGTCAGGTGGAATATATAGACAAACAATTAAGACAATGAGATATAGGATTCTTTTTTCGCTTCTCGTATTTCTTTCGTTTTCCAATCTTCAGATTGTGCAGGCTCAGCGTTTCAGTGTCCGTGGTTTAAGCTACCGCAATCCCGAAACAAGCTGGATTGATTCAGTCATGGAAACTCTTTCGCTCGAGCAGCGCATAGCCCAGCTGATGGTTGTGCGAGTGCCGCTCGACATGAACGACAAGCAGGCTCGCCAGTTTTCCGAGACCGTCAATGGCTATGGTGTCGGTGGCGTCTGTTTCTTCGTGGGTACTGCCGACCGACAGGCTGCCATGACTCGCCGCTTCCAGAAGGATGCCGAAGTGCCGCTGTTAGTGTGTATAGACGGCGAATGGGGACTCGGCATGAGGCTGAAGGATATGTACAGTTTTCCACGAAATGCCCAGTTCGGCAAGCTGCCGCATGAGGCCGACAGTATCGTCTATCGTATGGGCGAGGAAATCGGCCGCCAGTGCCGCGAGATGGGCATCCATATCAACTTCGCCCCTGTGGTCGACATCAACTCCAATCCCAAGAATCCTGTAATCGGCACCCGCTCGTTCGGCACCGACCGCGAGCGTGTGGCTCAACTGGGTATCATGTACACCCTCGGCCAGCAAAGCCAAGGAGTGATGGCATGCGCCAAGCACTTCCCGGGGCACGGCGACACCGACAAGGACAGCCATCTTGAGTTGCCGGTCATCAAGCATAGCCGCGCCTATATTGACACCGTCGACACATATCCCTTCAAACGTCTCATCGATGCTGGTGTCGGCAGCGTCATGGTGGCTCACCTCCAGGTCAATGCACTGGATTCCACCCGTCCGTCATCGCTCAGTCCTGTGGTTGTCAATGGGCTGCTCAAACAGAAGCTCGGCTTCGGTGGACTGGTCATAACCGACGGCATCGACATGAAGGGCATTACCAACCACTACTCTGGCGGCGATGCCGAGCTGATGGCGCTCAAGGCAGGCAGCGATATCATACTCCTGCCTCCCGACATCCCGGCGTCTATAGCGAAAATCAAGCAGGCCGCCGAGAGCGACAACGCTGTCCGCGAGATGGTCGACTACCATTGCCGCCGTGTCTTGAAGGTCAAATACCGTTATGTGGTGCCCCACATGAGGGAGCCTATCCGCATTCCCGATGAGAAACGCACACAGGCTTGCAAGGACATTGTGGCCGACCTCAACATCAATATCGACCCCCGCATCGACTCGGCTGTCAACAATGCCATTGCCCAGAAAGCCATGCCAGGCTGCCAGCTGTTGGTGATGCACAACGGGCGTGTGGTGCTCGACCGCTCTTACGGCCGTCTCACCTATGACAACGCCGCCTCACCGGTCAACAAAGAGACAGTCTACGACCTTGCTTCGCTTACCAAAGTCACCGCCACCACATTGGCCGTCATGAAACTCTATGAGCAGGGCAAGCTGGATCTTAACAACAAGTTGAGCCAGTATCTGCCTTACCTGAAAGGCACCGACAAGGCCCGCATTACTGTCAAGCAGGCCCTCAGCCATTGTGCTGGACTCAAAGCCTACGATGCCCTCTGGCAGCGGACCACCAACCGCGACAGCATACTGCTGTTGATAGCACAGAGTCAGCTCAACCCTGACAATTCATACTGCTACAGTGATTTCGGTTTCATGCTTTTGGCCGATATGGTGGAACGTGTCAGCGGTCAGTCCCTTGATGAATATGTGGCTGATCACTTCTATGGTCCCATGGGCTTTCTCTCCACTCACTTCCGTCCACTGGATGCCGGCATCGCCCCTGCCGAGATAGCCCCTACCGAGCAGGATTCCCTTCGCGGTCTCATCTGCGGAACTGTCCACGATCCAAATGCGGCGGCTATGGGTGGTGTTGCCGGACATGCCGGCCTCTTCTCCACCGCCAATGAAGTGGCCCTGCTGATGCAGATGCTCCTCAACGGAGGCGAACTCGACGGTCATCGCTACCTCAAGCAGAAAACCGTGGAGACCTTCACTAAGCGCCATTTCGAGCGCCAGGGTAACCGTCGCGCCCTCGGATTCGACAAGCAGTTGTTCAATCCTTCCAGCAACGCACAAGTATGCCCGCAGGCTTCGCAGGAAAGCTATGGTCACACAGGCTTCACCGGCACCATGCTCTGGGTCGACCCCAAGTATAACCTCGTCTATGTGTTCCTTTCCAATCGCGTCCATCCGTCAGCGACCCCCAACAAGCTGGCGCAGATGAATGTGCGTACCGACATTCAGTCGTTCATCTATGAAGATTTAGGGTTGTAGTTTTATTAGCATTTCAATTATCAAAATATGGCAAACGTTCTCAAATGGCTTTTCGCAGGTCTCGGATGGGCTATCGGTGGCCCTATCGGCGGTATACTTGGCTACTATATTGGCAAGGCCATTTCGCCCGACAGGCAGATTGATGCTGAATACAGCGACAATACCACACACCGCGGTCCCTACCGTAACACCGGCACGCAGCAGGATATCAATGTCGCCCTTATGGTCCTCATTGCCGCTGTCATGAAGGCCGACGGACAGGTAAGACGTACCGAGCTTGATTATGTCAAGCGCTTCCTCCTGCAGAACTACGGTGAAGAGCGCGGCAAAGAGATGCTCAAAGTGCTGCAGCATCTCGTCGAGCAGGACATCGCCATCGATCAGGTTTGCCACCAAATCAAGGTCAATACCGACTACAATACACGCTACCACATGCTCGACTTCCTCTTCGGCATCGGCGGTGCCGACGGCGAATTCGACCAGACAGAGCTCAACATGCTCGCCCTCATAGCGCAGTATCTCGGCATTTCGCAGAGCGACTACACCTCCATCTACGAGCGCCACGTGGGGCGGCAGTCGTCTGGCAATTCGGGCAATTCCGGCAGGTCGAACCGTTCGGAAAGCACATCGTATGACAAAGATCCTTACCGCGTACTCGGAATCGACAGTTCGGCTACCGATGACGAAGTGAAGAAAGCCTACCGCAAGATGGCCATGAAATATCATCCCGACAAGGTGGCTGGTATGAGCGAGGAAATACAGCGTAATGCTGCCGAACAGATGAAGGAAATCAACCGTGCATACGAAATTATCAAGGAACGTCGCTCATCGATGAAATAGTGGGATGCGTTAACGTATCCGAATTAAAACAAGAACCGCAGGCCATCGGTCTGCGGTTCTTGTATAACTCATAACTCATAACTCTTAACTCTCTCCACCACCGTGCCTATCAACTGGCGCATCGGCTCGTGGTAGTCGTTAAGGAATGTTCCCCTTGTGCGGTTGGCGATAATCAGGCATACCGTCAGTGCTTCGTGCCCCAACAGGTGGCTGAAGCCATAGATCGCCGAAGTCTCCATCTCAAGGTTCGTCACCTTCAAGCCAGTTATCTCCTTGAGGTTGCGTATCTCGCGCTGATTGCGTGCCGTCCTGAATGTACGGGTGTAGTCGGTCCACTCGAACGATGCCAACTTCTCGTTGAGCTCTTCAATGGCGGGGTGCAGGCGCACTGTTCTTCCTTGCGGGCCATAGAACCCCGGCGCAGTGGCAGTTATGCCGTGGTGCATGTCGTAGGCCACCCTGTCCAGCAACGTGGCGCTGCCATGCACATAGTAAGGACGTGCCATGCCCGCCGGCAGTTTCATGTGGGCAGCAAAAGCCTGCTCCATCTCTGGCAGCGGCGTCACCCACTCTCTGTAGTAGTTCATCAGTCCGTCGAATCCCACGGCGCAGACTGCCGCTACACGGCTGCCGCAGTCGATCTCCTCCTGCAGCGAACCGCTTGTACCGATGCGTATTATCTGCAGATGACGGTCGCTCTTGCCGTTCCACTTCCCGTTCTCTACTCTTAACGCGGCGTCGAGTTCGGTCATCACAATGTCAATGTTGTCGCAGCCCATGCCCGTCGAGAGGGCGGTCATGCGGATGCCGTGGTATCTGCCTGTCAGTGCGTGCAGCTCGCGGTTGCGGCTTTCATGTTCCACTGATTCAAAGATGCCCTTGAACATATCCACACGGTCGGGGTCACCAACGAGCAGCACCTTGTCGGCCAAGGTGCTGCTGTTGAGGTGTATGTGGTATAGGCTGCCGTCGGCTGCCAATGGAAGTTCGCTCGGTTTCATGTGGTTAGCGTTTGTTGGTTGCCGTGCCCGACGAGGTTCGGGTACTGCTGCTCTTTGTGGCAGTGCTGCTGGCTTTGTTTGAGCGGGTGCTTGTCGAGGTGCTGGCAGAGCGGGTCGCGCTCTTTGTGGTTGTGGCAGTGCCGCTTGTGCTGCGGGTGCTTGTCGAGGTGCCAGTGTTCGCACGGGTAGGCGTGTTGTTGGTGCTACGGGTGCTGCTGCTTGCCGGAGTTGCGCTCGACGAGCGAGTGTTACTGCTGCTCGAGGTGCTTGCACTTGACGAGCGGGTGTTGCTGCTGCTCGAGGTGCTTGCGCTTGACGAGCGGGTGTTGCTGCTGCTCGAGGTGGCGGTGCTCGACGAACGGGTGTTGCTGCTGCTCGAGGTGCTTGTGCTTGACGAGCGGGTGTTGCTGCTGCCAGTGGTGGCGGTGCTCGACGAACGGGTATTGCTGCTACCGGTGGTGGCGGTACCCGTGGGGCGGGTGTTGCTGCTGCCGGTCGACGGGCGTGTGTTGCTATTCCTCGGCGAGGCGGTTCCGGTGCTTGAGCCGTTGCCACGTGGGCTGGAGACTATTGTCGGACGGTCGATGCCGGGAGTCCATGCAGTCGTCGGTGCCGGTGCGGGAGTCTGCGGAGCACGCATATAGTATGGCGGCAGTGGCGGATGGGCAGGACCGTGGTGCGGGTGCATCGGCGGCATCCAGCCGTGACGGTGTATCTCATAATGGTATGTCCGCACATAACCCGGACGGTGCATCACTCGCGTGTAGGGGTGGTAGACCGGCACGAACCAACGGATTGATGGGGTGCGGATCGATGCGCGGAAGCGCAGATACTGAGCTGCATTGTACATTCGGCCTGCACCGTAGAGCCATACACATTGCAGGTCGAGCGGCATATATATTTCGTCGCCGGTATAGGCGTCCCAGCCGTAGACCCAGAGCTCGTAGTAGGCCGAATTCACACGTTCGGCCCATATTTCGTTGATCAGCACGTAGGTCTCGATCTCGTAGTCGTAACCGCAATAGATCATAAGTTCGTTCTGCCTGTTCAGGTAACTCACTGCCCGGTCGGCTTGGCTGCGTGTGAAATAGTGGATTGAATTGGCTGCAGCCGTGAGCCCCATCATCACTGTAATCATCAAAATTGCAATGCGTTTCATGATATTAGTTTTTAAGGGTTTCTATCAATTTAGTATTGCAAAGATACAAAAACTTTTCTGATAATAGAGAAAAAGTTTGGAAATCGTAGTAAATATAGTCATTTTTAAGAGTTAAGATGAGTTATGAGTTAAGAGTTATGAGTTAAGAGTTATGAGTTAAGAGTTATGAGTTAAGAGTTATGAGTTAAGAGTTATGAGTTAAGAGTTATGAGTTAAGAGTTATGAGTTAAGAGTTATGAGTTAAGAGTTATGAGTTA
>JAEEGL013561748.1_pt1 | contig 32843 bp, 23 predicted proteins | sample 9134231 | NCBI WGS metagenome assembly JAEEGL01 (sample SAMN16246548, study PRJNA631951) | gut metagenome | biome: gut microbiome; feature: rumen; material: fiber-attached | host: Bos | place: Iran: Karaj | collected 2018-10
GGAAAAATTTCAACATGGTGGGGGCTTTTTCCGACGCACTTAAGGTTCCCGTGGGCTTTGATACCGATGTTAACGGTTCGGCCCTGGGGGAAGCCACCTTCGGATGCGCAAAGAACCTTTCCAATGTGCTTTATCTTACTGTCGGCACCGGTATCGGTGCCGGTATTATCGTTGAGGGCAATATACTTCACGGAAGTCTGCATCCCGAGGCGGGACACATTACCTTAAGGCGCCACGCCGACGATATATTTGAGGGTATCTGCCCTTATCATCTTGACTGCTTTGAGGGACTGGCATCGGGACCTGCCATAGAGGCCAGATGGGGTAAACCTGCGGCAGAACTTAAAGATGACCGGATAGTCTGGGAGATGGAAAGCTATTACATCGCTCAGGCTTTGGTGAATTATATTCTTACAATTGCACCCCAGAGGATCATCCTTGGGGGCGGGGTCATGCATCAGATCCAGCTGTTCCCTCTCATCAGACGCTATGTGAGGGAGATGCTGGCAGGGTACATTCAGACATCGGAGATCGCCGATATCGATAATTACATCGTACCGGCAGGTCTTGGGGACGACCAGGGGATCATCGGATGCCTGTGTTTGGGGAAGGAGGCTTATGGAGCCCATAATTAACAAGTGCAAAGGTTATCTTCGTACCATCGAAGAGCAGATCTACGGGGATGATTATCCCGCAGACAGGATACTTTGCAAAAAAATAGGTTACAACCAGCGAAATACCGTTCTTGAGGACACATCAAATCCCGGCTGGGAGCCCTTTGAGAACGGTTCACGTTTCGGCGGACGTGATACCCATGTCTGCTTCAGGACCGTATTTCACGTAAGCGAAGAATGCGAAGGCCGTGAGATACATTTTCTTTTGCGTACCGGTGTTACAGACATGTGGAATTCGGACAACCCCCAGTTCCTTATCTACGTTAACGGCGAGATAAAGTGCGGTATGGACATGAATCACTACGATCTGTGTCTCACAAAGTCCGCGGTTCCCGGTGAGAATTTTGACATCGGTATCTATGCTTATTCCAACAGCATCAATATTTCCGACTATTTTAAGATCATATTCAGGTCAAAGAACCCTGATGTGGTGAAACTTTACTACGATTACAAGATCCCGCTGGATGCCTGCCTGGAGCTCAGGCCCGACGACACCCGCCGCATCGCCATGCTTAAGGTCCTGGATGAAGCGGTTAACCGTACATATCTTGTGAAGGTTCCGGGGGAGGAGTTCTTTGACAGCGTGCGTAAGGTGGATGAGTGGCTTTGCGATGAACTTTACGGTAAGCTTTGCAGCACCGAGAACAGCTTTGCCACGGTACACAGCATCGGACACACTCATATAGACGTTGCCTGGAAATGGCCCGTGCGTCAGACCAGAGAGAAGGCTTTAAGGAGCTTTTCCACGGTCCTTCGCAACATGGAGGAGTATCCCGGATACCGTTTTATGTCCAGTCAGCCACAGCTCTATAAATTTGTCAAAGAAGATGCTCCCGAGGTCTATGACAGGATAAAGAAAAGAGTCAATGAAGGCCGCTGGGAGACGGAAGGCGCCATGTGGCTCGAGGCGGACTGCAATCTTACAAGCGGCGAGTCTTTGGTGCGTCAGATCTTAAAGGGCAAGGAATTCTTCAACAGTGAATTCGGTACCGGAGACAAAAACAAAGTACTCTGGCTTCCCGATGTTTTCGGATACAGTGCGGCTCTTCCCCAGATACTCAAAAAATCCGGGGTGGATTATTTCATGACCACCAAGATCGGATGGAACGAATTCAACAAGATGCCTCACGACGTCATGAACTGGCGCGGAATAGACGGTTCCGAGGTGCTTACCTACTTTATCACCACCACGGAATACAAAACTTATCCGGAACTTACAGTAAATCCCAGACACGAGACCACCTACAACGGCCGCCACAGCGTGTCCCAGATAATGGGTACCTGGCAGCGCTTCAGCGATAAAGAACTGACAGACGAGGTCCTTACCTGCTACGGTCACGGCGACGGCGGCGGCGGACCTACCGCCGAGATGCTTGAGACAGACATGCGTACAGCCAAGGGACTTCCCGGAGTGCCTGTTACAAAGCAGACCTTTTCCAAGGAATTCTTTGAACTCCTTTCAAAGAAGCTTGAAGGTAAGAAAGTGCCCAGGTGGAGCGGAGAACTTTATCTTGAGTATCACCGCGGCACCTACACATCCATGGCAAAGAACAAGAAATTTAACCGCCGCATGGAGTTCTTGAATACCCAGGCCGAGGCCTTGTCGGTTCTTGCCTGCGTGCAGGACGAAAACTTTGCTTACCCCGCAACGGCGCTTAACGAGATCTGGGAGACCACTCTCCTTAACCAGTTCCATGATATCCTGCCCGGTTCCTCCATCAAGGAAGTTTATGAGGTTACGGAAAAAGAATATCTTGAACTCATTGAGCGCGACAGCAGGCTCATAGATGCTGCAACAGACCGTATAACCGGAGAGGCCGGCAGCAATCTGGCAGTCTACAACACTCTTTCTTTTGCAAGAGATGCCCTTGTGGAGACACCCAACGGACCTCTTTACGTGGAAAATATCCCTGCCATGGGATATCTGGTAATAGACGGTGGGCTGTGCCCGCCCGCAGAGCCTTCCTTTACCTTCGATGACCAGGAAAGAGTACTCCAGACTCCCTTCTATCAGGTTTCTTTTGACAAAGAAGGCAATATCGACAGCCTGTTTGACAAGCAGGCCGGCAGGGAAACGGTGAAACCCGGCGAAGCCTTTAACAAACTTATCGCCTTTGAGGACAGACCCTGGGAGTATGATTGCTGGAATATCGATACCTTCTACGAAGATAAGCCCATGGATACGATCCTTACGGGCTTTAAGGCAGAAGAAAACACTCACGAGCGCTTTACGATCCTGGTGACCAGGACCTTTGAAAATTCGGAGATAACCCAGAGGATCTCCTTCTACAAAAATTCACGAAGGATCGATTTCAAGACCCATATCGACTGGAAGGAGCAGCAGATCCTTCTCAAGGCCGCATTCCCTGTGGATGTGGTCACCGATAAGTGTACCTGCGATATCCAGTTCGGTAACGTGGAACGCCCTACTCACAGAAATACCTCCTGGGACGAGGCAAGATTTGAGATCTGCTCCCACAAATGGGTGGATGTGGCCGAAAACGGCTACGGCGTGGCGATCCTCAATGACTGCAAGTACGGTTCCGACGTGAAAGAGAGCACCATAAGGCTAACCCTCCTTAAATCCGGTATCTTCCCCAATCCCGATGCGGACAAGGGCGAGCATGAGTTTGTTTACTCCATCTACCCTCACATAGGTGACTTCAGGGAGTCCGGAGTTGAAGATGAAGCCTTTAAGTTAAACGTTCCCGTGATCCTTAAGTCCGCTTGGCTTGAAGCAGGCAGCTCAAGATCCTTTGTTTCTGTAAGCGAACCCGGTGTATATCTTGACGCACTGAAGGAAGCGGAAGATAAGAGAGGCATCATCCTTCGCGTACACGAAGCCTTCGGCAGCAGACGCACCGTCAGGATCGATGTATCGGGCCTTGATATAAAGAAAGCAGATCTTTGCGACTTGATGGAGCGGGAACTTGGATCCGAGATCCTTAAGTTTTCGGAGGGTGTCATCACCGTCACCATAAAGCCCTATGAGATATTGACATTCAGGCTGAGATAGGATTATTGATAATACAGAACAAAGAAAAAGGGCTTCGTTACAGAAGCCCTTTTTTAACGGTCATTTATAATCAGCATATTATCCGCACTTTTCTTTCGGACAAATATTTTATCATCCCCTCCGAGGGTTCCGCATCCGTGATGATACAGCTGAAATCCTCGGGATCCGCATAGCGCATCATGGAGGTGACTCCGAACTTAAAACTGTCCGCCAGCAGGTACGCCTCGTCGCAGAGGGCCATGGCGGCTTTTTTAATTTCATATTCTTCAAAAGAAGCGTTGCACACACCCTGATCCATGGATATGCCGGTGCAGGCCATGATGGCCTTCTTTACATGGAAATTGTTAAGGCTTTCAAGGGTAGCGGCTCCCACCAGTGAATCCGTGGCACGGTTAAGGGTGCCGGGAAGGGCTATGACCTTGAGGTTCGGGTGGGAAAGAGCATTGTAGATAAAGGGTATGCTGTTTGTAACAACAGTAAGGTTATTGAACTTATCCAGGAGATTAACAAGGGGCAAAGTGCTGGAGCCCGTATCGATAAAGAGGGTGTCCCCGTCCTTGATGAGCCCTGCCATCTTCTCCGCAATGGAAAGTTTTAAGTCAAGATGTATGGTATTTCTTTCCTGGAAGGTACGAAGGCCCACTGCCTTGTTCTTTTCAACGGCAACAACTCCGCCGTAAACCTTTTTGACGCTGCCACGCTCCGTGAGTGTGTCGATATCCCGCCTTAAGGTGTTTTTGGACACATTAAAGTATTCACAGAGTTTGTCCAAAGAAACGGATTTGTTTTTAAGTATATAATTTTCAAGTTTATCTATTCTGTCTACGCGCATTTTGCTTTCTCCCCTCTACATATGTCACACCGTTGTACCCACATTCAACCTTACCAAACCTTATCAAAAAATGCAATAAACTTTACCAAAAGATAACCAAATATGCATAGATTTCTTTCTCCAAAGAATATATAATCCTTTGTAAAGTGAAGGATTGTGTTCACAGGAGGTCATATGTCAAATTCATTTATAATGCCAAAACAGATTGTTAGCGGCAGTGATGCCCTGAATCAGGCAAAGTCCCTTTTCAATAAACTTGGCAGAAAAGCCCTTGTGGTGACCGATGAATCCATGATAAAGCTTGGTAATCTGTCCCATGTGGAATCTGCACTCAAAGACTGCGGTCTTGAATATGCGGTCTTTTCGGGGATCACCGGAGAGCCCACCGACAAGATGATCGAGGAAGGCCTTAAGGTCTATAAGAGCGAAAACTGCGATTTTCTTATTGCTCTTGGCGGCGGAAGCCCCATAGATTCCATGAAGGCTATCGGTGCAATTGTGGGTAACGGCGGAAAGATCACCGATTATCTCGGCAAAGTCATTGAGAAAGAAACACCTCCCATGGTGGCTGTTCCCACCACAGCCGGCACCGGTTCCGAGGCAACACAGTTTACCATCATCACGGATACTGAGCGGGACATCAAGATGCTTTTAAAGGGTGCCGTTCTTATGCCCGATCTTGCAGTAATAGATCCGAGATTCACCCTTACGGCACCTAAGAAGATCACCGCTTCCACGGGACTTGATGCCCTGTGCCATGCAAGCGAGGCCTTCACATCCAGAAAGGCACAGCCCCTGTCCGATGTGTTTGCGGTTTCCGCGGTTAAGAGAATTTTCAAGTATCTTCCAATTGCATATACAGACGGAAGTAACGTGAAAGCCAGAGAGGAGATGTCCCTTGCGGCTTTGGAAGCGGGTATTGCTTTTAACAACTCTTCCGTAACCATAATTCACGGTATGAGCCGTCCCATCGGCGCACTGTTCCATGTGCCCCACGGTGTGAGCAATGCCATGCTTATTGAAAAGTGTTTCGGCTATGTGCTTGACGGAGCCTATGACAGATTCGGCCGCCTGGGTCGTGAGATCGGCGTAGCAACGGAATCTGATTCAGATGAGGATGCGGCTAAGAAGTTCTTAAAAGCCACCGTGGATCTTGTAAAGCTTTGCGAGATCCCCTCAATTGAAGGCTACGGAATAGACAAAGAAAAATTCAAGTCTGTCATCGACAAGATGAGCGAGGATGCGGTATTCAGCGGAAGCCCTGCCAATACCGCCAAGGAAATAGGTATCGAAGACGTTAAGAAGATCTACTTAAGTCTTTGCGAATAGGAGAATTCTAGAAATGTCACTTATAACCATGAAGGAGCTCATAAAGCGGGCCGAAGAAAAGAATATAGCCGTGGGCGCCTTTAACGTTGCCAATATGGAGATGCTCATCGGTGCCGTGACCGCGGCCGAGAAGCTCAACACTCCCATAATAATCCAGATAGCGGAGTCAAGGCTTGCTTATTCTCCTCTTTACATGATAGCACCCATGATGGTGGAGGCTGCGAAAAAAGCAAGCGTTCCCATAGCCGTGAATTTCGATCACGGCAAGACCCGTGAAAATATTCTCAAAGCTCTGGAGTACGGCTTTACTTCCGTTATGTTTGACGGTTCATCTTTGTCTCTTGATGAAAATATCAGGGAGACCAACGCGGTAGCGGCTGTGGCAAGGAACTTCGGAGCCACCGTTGAAGCAGAACTGGGAGTATTATCCGGTAACGAAGGAGAGGGCGATGTGGCAAAGAGCCTGTACACCAAGCCCGGCGATGCCGTTCTTTTTGCTGATAAGACCGATATTGACTGCCTGGCCGTTGCCATAGGCAATGCCCACGGAAAATATGTAAAGACTCCCAATCTTCAATTTGATATACTTAAGGAAATACACGAAAGAGTGGATCTTCCACTGGTACTTCACGGGGGTACGGGCATTAGCCCCGAGGATTTTCAGAAGTGCATTTCTCTCGGAATCCGCAAGATAAACATTGCCACCGCCAATTTCGAAGCCTGCATGACCGGCGCCTTCAATCTCTTTGAAGGGGAGGGCCCCAGGAACTATTTCACCATGAACGAAGCCATGGTGGAAAGCGTGAGAGAGACGGTGGAAAACCATATAAAAATCTTCAGTTTCATGTAGATAAAACAGGAGCGCATATGGAATACGTTAAATTTGACAGCAAAAGACCCATGGATCTGGTACTTCTGGGGCGTATCGCGGTGGATTTCAATCCCGTGGACTATTTTAAGCCCCTTGAAGAGTGCACCACCTTCAAAAAATACCTGGGAGGATCCCCTGCCAACATAGCGGTGGGAATTTCCCGTCACGGCATGAAGGCCGGTTTCTTTGCAAGGGTTTCCGACGATCAGCTGGGGGACTTTGTAACTCATTATTTTGAAAAAGAAGGGGTAGATACGTCAAGGATCCGTCGCTGCCAGCACGGAGAGAAGATAGGACTTACCTTTACGGAGATCCTTTCACCAAATGAATCTTCCATCCTTATGTACAGAAACTGCATCGCCGATCTTCAGCTTTGCGTTGACGATATCGATGAGGAATATATAAAGAACAGCAAGGCACTCCTTATTTCCGGCACAAGTCTTGCCGCAAGTCCCTCGAGAGAGGCTGCCATCAAGGCCTGCATGCTGGCACGAAGGACCGACACACCAATAATCTTTGATATCGACTATCGGTCCTACACCTGGAAGAACGAGGATGAGATCTCCATCTACTATTCCATGGTGGCAGGATTTGCCGACATAATCATGGGTTCAAGGGAAGAGTTCGATCTGACCCAGAAACTCATCAAACCCGGCATGAATGACGAAGAGACCGCGGCTTACTGGTTTAAGAAAAATGCAAAGATCGTGGTCATCAAGCACGGCAAGGAAGGCTCCACCGCCCACACCTGTGACGGCGGAAAGTTTTCCATCAAGCCTTTCCCTGTGGACTGCTTAAAGAGTTTCGGAGGCGGAGACGGCTACGCATCCGGCTTCCTCTACGGCCTCTTTAACGGCTGGGAGATCATCGACTGTCTGGAATTCGGCAGTGCCGAAGCTTCCATGATGGTTGCCAGCCACTCCTGCTCCGACGACCTGCCCAATGCTGATGCGGTTCGCAAGTTCATAGCAGATGAGAAAGCAAAATACGGTGAGATGATTGCAAGAGGATAATACCTTGAGCGAACGCAAACATCGAAAAGTTACTCGCGAACCGGCTCCACTACGCTCGACTAATCGCTAACTCCGGCTATGTGTCATGGCACGTTCGCCTATGGGGCCTCTCGCGCCAGACACCAAGCCTGCGTAAGCGCTGGATTCTCGCTTCGGTTCCCGCCTAACTTTCGCTCATAATCTTTTCGAGTTTGCCGTTCGATGATGGTATTCCATGCAGAGTATTTAGGAGGTATTTAATTTGAAAACAATAAGAATGACAACCGCTCAGGCGTTGGTAAAGTTTTTGGACGCTCAGTACGTGGAGCGTGACGGCGTTGAGACCAAATTCGTGGAGGGCGTGTTTACCATCTTCGGCCATGGCATCGTGCTTGGCCTCGGTCAGGCTCTCGATGAAAATCCCGGAAGCCTTAAGGTATTCCAGGGCCGTAATGAGCAGGGCATGGCCCACGTGGCAGCAGCCTTTGCCAAGCAGAATAACAGGAAAAAGATCATCGCATGTTCTTCTTCCATAGGCCCCGGTGCCGCAAATATGGTCACAGCCGCTGCCTGCGCAACGGTGAATAACGTACCCCTTCTTATGCTTCCTGGTGACACCTATGCAACGAGACAGCCCGACCCCGTGCTTCAGCAGGTGGAGCAGCCCACGAGCCTCGGCACCACTACCAACGATGCTTTCAGGGCCGTTACCAAATACTTTGACCGTATCGTGCGCCCGGAACAATTGATGAACGCCATGATCAATGCCATGCGTGTTCTCACGGACCCTGCGGAAACAGGCGCTGTATGCATCGCTCTCAGCCAGGACGTTGAAGGCGAAGCCTACGATTATCCCGAATATTTCTTTGAAAAACGTGTCCACAGGATAGTCCGCACCGTTCCTTCCGAGGCGGAACTTTCCGATGCGGTTGAGATCATAAAGAAAGCAAAGAAACCCCTTGTGATTTGCGGAGGCGGCGTGCGCTACTCCGAAGCCGGCGATGTTCTCATGAAATTCTGCCGCGAGTTCAATATCCCCTATGCGGAGACTCAGGCCGGAAAGAGCGCCACAAAATCTTCCTGCGAATATAATCTGGGCGGTATCGGTGTTACCGGTAACAGTGCCGCCAATACAATAGCAAGAAAGGCCGATGTGGTCATAGCCGTGGGCTCCCGCCTTACGGACTTTACCACCGGCTCCAAGTCCCAGTACTCGGACAAAGCAAAATTTGTAAACATTAACGTTTCCCGCTTCCATGCTTACAAGATGGATGCACTGAGCGTGGTGGGCGATGCCAAGGAAACCCTTAAGCGCCTGGCTTCAAAACTCAGAACCTCAGGATATAAGAGTTCCTATACCACCGAGATAGAAAAAGCAAGAACGGACTGGGCCAAAGAAATGAAGCGCCTGGCGAACTACTCCTACGGCAAGGGCTTTAAGACCCTTATCCCCGCTCAGAACCCGGGCTCCGTGGAGGAATTTGTTAAGCTCTACGGCACGGAAGTTACTCAGGTTGCGGCTATCTGCGCCATCCGTGAGAATATCCCCAAGGATGCGGTAATTACCGGCGCTTCCGGTTCTCTTCCAGGAGACCTTCAGCGCATGTGGACCACGGACACTAAGGACGCATACCACATGGAGTACGGTTATTCCTGCATGGGTTACGAGGTTTCTTCTGCCCTTGGCTGCAAACTGGCGGACCCTTCCAAAGAAGTGTACGCAATGCTTGGAGACGGAAGCTTCCTGATGCTTCACAGCGAACTCATTACCTCCCTTCAGGAAGGAAAGAAGATCAATGTGCTTCTTTTTGATAACTGCGGATTCGGATGCATCAATAATCTGCAGATGTCAAACGGAGTGGGAAATCTTGCGACGGAATTCAGATACCGCGATGAAAAGGGCGGTCTGAACGGAAGCCTGATCCCCATCGATTATGCCAAGGTGGCTGCGGGCTACGGCTGCAAGACCTATACCGTTCACACCATAGAGGAACTTAAAAAAGCTCTTCGAGGAGCACGTCGCAGCAAGGTTTCGACCCTCATCGACATCAAGGCCCTTCCCAAGACCATGACCGACGGCTACGATTCCTGGTGGAATGTGGGTGCTGCCGAAGTTACCTCCAAACCCGCCGGCCGCGAAGCCTACGAGCGAGTGATCGACAACCGTAAGAAAGCAAGACAATACTAAAGGAGATGAACAGTCTGGTGGACTGTTCATGGGAGCGCCTTGACTCGCTGAGCGAGTCAGCGACCCGTGGCTTGGAGTGAAAAGAATCAGTTAAAGGAGACAATACATATGCTAAATCAAGAAAACGTTCACCTGGGCATTGCGCCCATTGCCTGGACCAACGACGACATGCCGGATCTGGGCGCTGAAAACACCTTCGAACAGTGCGTCAGCGAAATGGCCCTTGCGGGCTACGAAGGCTGTGAGATCGGAAACAAATACCCTCAGGATGTGGAAACCCTTAAGAAGGCCCTTGCTCTTCGCAATCTGCAGATCTGCAACTGCTGGTTCTCCACCTTCCTGATCTCAAAGCCCTACGAAGAGACCGAGAAAGAATTCATCAAAAAAGTTGAATTCCTTAAGGCCATGGGAGCCAAGGTCATCGGTGTGTCCGAGCAGTCCTACTCCGTTCAGGGTCAGATGAACACTCCCGTGTTCGGTCACAAGCACATCATGGATCAGGATGAGTGGAAGCTTCTTTGCGACGGTCTTAATAAGCTGGGACGTGTAGCCAAAGAACGGGGTATCGATCTTACCTTCCACCATCACATGGGCACCGTTGTCCAGACCGAAGCAGAGGTTGACTACATGATGGAGCACACAGACCCCGAGTACTTTTCCCTTCTTTTTGACAGCGGACACTTTGCTTATTGCGGAGTGGACCCCGTAAAGATGGTAAAGAGATACGCGGACCGCATCAAACACGTGCATCTTAAGGACATCCGTCCCGAGGTGGTAGAGAAGGTTAAGCGCGAAAACTTAAGCTTCCTTCAGGGCGTGAGAGAGGGTGCTTTTACCGTACCCGGAGACGGCTGCGTGGACTTTGATTCCATCTTCAAGGTACTTGAGGATACAGGCTACAAGGGCTACATGCTGGTAGAAGCGGAGCAGGATCCCGCCAAGGCCAATCCCCTTGAGTATGCCATTAAGGCACGTAAGTTCATTAAAGAGCACGCAGGAATCTAAGAAAGTCAATTAAGTCCGTAACGGGCCTGACAGGGCGCCGCGGCGGTGAACATTATAAGGAGAAAAAATATGGTAACATTCGGCGTAATCGGTGCAGGACGCATCGGTAAAGTACACACAGAAAGCATTTGCCTTCACGTTAAAGGCGCAAAGATTAAAACTCTTGCAGATCCCTTCATGAGCGATGAGGTTGCTGCATGGGCCAAGGACCTTGGAGTTGAGAACACCACCAAGGATTATCACGAGATTCTTAACGATCCCGAGATTGATGCTGTAATGATCTGTTCTTCCACCAACACTCATTCCCCCATCTCCATCGAAGCCATCAAAGCGGGAAAGCACGTGTTCTGTGAAAAGCCCATCGACCATGATCTTGCCAAGATCAAAGAGGTGGTTGAAGCTTTAAAGGGCACCAAGATCAAATATCAGGTAGGCTTCAACAGAAGATTCGACCACAACTTCGAGGCAGTTCGCAATGCGGTTGCTTCCGGCAAAATCGGCGAGCCCCACATCATCAAGATCACATCCCGCGATCCCGAGCCTCCGTCAGCAGAGTATGCTGCAGTTTCCGGCGGTATGTTCCTTGACATGACCATTCACGATTTTGATATGGTACGGTACCTTGCAGGCTGTGATGCGGAAGAGATCTATGTTCAGTCCGCAGTCCTTGTGGATCCCGCCATCGGACAGGCAGGGGACGTTGATACCGCACTTATTACCCTTAAGATGGCTAACGGAGCCCTTGCAATGATCGACAACTCCCGTAAGGCAGTTTACGGCTACGATCAGAGGGCCGAAGTATTCGGTTCCAAGGGCATGGTACAGACTGCCAACGATACCGAATCTACCATGGTATTCAGCGGAGATCAGGGTATCGTAGCAGAGAAGCCCCTTTACTTCTTCCTTGAAAGATACATGGAGTCCTTCTCAAGAGAAGTCCGTCTCTTTGTCAAAGCCATCGAGGAAGACACCGACACTCCTCTCGGAGTTATGGACGGCTTAAAGCCTGTTCTTATGGGCATCGCAGCCAAGAAGTCCGTGGAAGAGCACAGACCTGTAAAACTTTCTGAGATTCAGTTTTAAGATCATAATACGCGATTGTAAACTCGACAATTCACTCGCAACCCGGCTCCACTACGCTCGACTAATCGCTAACTCCGGCTATGTGTCATGGCACGTTCGCCTATGGGGCCTCTCGCGCCAGACACCAAGCCTGCGTAAGCGCTGGATTCTCGCTTCGGTTCCCGCCTAATTGTTGCTCGTTGAATTTCGAGCTTTACCAATCGCTTGTATATTCTAAAACTATAGGAGCATATATGTTCACAGAATTTGTATATCCCGAGTTCGACGCGTCGGGTAAGAAGCAGCTTTGTACATACGGTGCCGAGAATGACATGATGATGGACATTGCCGTGTATCGCATGAAGAAAGGTGATACAAAAACATTCCTTTCAAACACCGAGGAAACCGCGGTGCTGGTGGTTCTCGGTAAGGTTTCTTTTGAATGGAACGGAGAGAAGAAAGAAGGCTTCAGACACGATTTCATCAATGAAGGCCCTTATTGCCTCCATGCCTGCAAGGGCGTTGAAATAAAGATTGTGGCTTTGGAAGATTCCGAAGTGCTGGTGCAGAAAACAGATAACGAGCGCGATTTCACTCCCGTATTCTACACTCCCGAAACCTGCACCAACGATACCTTCGGTAAGGGCCTGTGCGAGGACCGCATGGAGCGCACCGTTCGCACCATCTTTGATTACAGCAACGCACCTTACTCCAACATGGTTAACGGTGAAGTTATAAATCATCAGGGCAGCTGGTCAAGCTACACGCCTCACAGCCATCCCCAGCCTGAAGTGTATTATTACCGCTATGAGCGCCCCGAAGGCTTCGGAGCCTGCTTTATAGGTGAAAGTGCCTTCAAGATCGCTGACGGAAGCGCAGCCCACATCACACCCGGCAAGAATCACCCCCAGTGCACCGCACCGGGCTTTCCCATGTACTATTGCTGGATGATCCGCCATCTTCCCGGCAACCCTTGGACCACCAGAGACGATGATCCCAGATATCTCTGGATCAAAGAATTATAGTTTGGATTATTAAAACAGCCCCTCAAATGAGGGGCTGTCTTTTATTTTAGCGTTATCTTAAAGCACTGCGGCATTCTGCTTTCAGGTGCTTCCTTAAGGGTGATCCGCAGCCCTTCGTGGTCGCAGATCCAGGCGGCGACAGAGTTGTGACAGACAGGGGAATCTCCGCCGGAACGGCCTGTGTCCCCGATCAACAGTTCCACGTGTTCAACGCAGGTCCCGTACCTTGCGGTGTTCAGGGACTTAATGTGTATTTCTTTGGAGGGCTTCATCTGGAAGGCGTAAAGTACTCCTTCTTTGTAGGTGAATCTGAAATCACCTTCATCATAGGCTATTTCGCCCTCTGCGAAGGTGCCTGCCTTGATCTGATGATCTCCTTCTTTGTAGAACCTGTAAGGTCCGGTCTCGTAGATCCCTTCACCGTTAATTCTAAGCCACTCACCGATCTCGGAAAGCACGCGGGTTTCTTCTTCCGTAAAGGTACCGTCGGGCTTGGGACCGATGTTAAGAAGGAGCATTCCGTTTTTGGATACCACGTCGATGAGTGTTGTTATACATTCATAGGAAGACTTGAAGGTGTTGTCTTTGGTGTAGCCCCAGGAGCGGTTTCCGATGGCGGTGTCCGTCTGCCAGGGGTAGGGGAAGATATCCCCGAGGGATCCCCGTTCCACATCCAGGGTGGCGGTTCCCAAGGGGAAAGCGTTGTGCTTAAAATCGATGGTCACTTCCGTGCCCCATTCCTCGGCCCTGTTATAGTAGTAAGCCGCCAGTTTTTTGAGCCAGGGCTTGAAGTTTTCATGCTGGATCCACCAGTCAAAGTAAAGAAGCCCCGGACGGTATCTGTCTATGAGCTCGCAGGTGCGCACCAGCCAGTCTTCGCACCACTCGTCGGTAGGGCCTGCCTCGTCCACTGTGTCGGTGGTAGCGATCATGTCTCTGCCCAGCTTTTCTTCGTAGTGGGCGGGAGCGTAGAAATCAAACCATTCTTTGGAAGGGTCGATGTCACTTTCGAAGGTCCGGCCCATGTTCATAAAGAAATAGTGCTCCGCTCTGTGGGAAGAAGCACAGAACTTAAGTCCCTGTTTCTCGCATTCTTCCTTTAATTCCCCGGCCACGTTACGCTTAGGCCCCATCTTTGCCGCATTCCAGCGGTTAAAGTCCGTATCGTACATGGCAAAGCCGTCATGGTGCTCCAGTACCGGTACCACAAATCTTGCACCCGCATTCTTAAAGGTTTCGATCCAGCGGTGAGCATCAAACCCGGAACCGGTAAAGCTCGGGATAAAATCCTTGTATCCGAAATCCTTCTGAGACCCGTAGGTCTTTACGTGGTGTTCAAATTCTTTGGTACCTTCCTGATACATGTTCCTTGAGTACCATTCGTTGGAAAAGCCGGGAACGGAGTAGATCCCCCAATGGATAAAGATGCCGAACTTCCCGCCGTAGTACCAGTCGGGAGTTTTCCTGCCCGAAAGGGACTTCCAGTCCGCTTTGTATCTGCCTGCGGCAATTGTCTTGTCTATTAGCGAAAGATATTCACTTTTTGTCATGATAACCCCCGAAAAAGAAATGTATATGCATAACATATCATTGTTTCGTTAATTTTACTATGCAAAATTTGCTTTTAGACCAAGATATACCCACCTAATGACAAAAAATGCACATAAATTACCCAAAAGTTACAAAAAAGTGAATAGAAATCACCAAAGAAAAACTGTATGATGTACTCAACAGTTGTAAATAAGTCGCGACCACTGTGCCGTGACTCACAACCATAATCATTGGAGGTTAACTATGAAAAAGACAAGCAACAAAATCGCAGCTTTGGTTCTTTCGGCTGCAATGTGCGTTACCTTGTTGGCAGGCTGTGGCAAGACCACGACCGCAAGTGACAGCACACCCGCTTCGACTTCCAAGGCTTCAGTAAGCGCTTCTGTTGAAGAAAAGCAGCCTGAAGTTAAGGGCTATTCCGAAGCACCCATGCTCGCAGATCAGGTTGCGGCAGGTACTCTTCCCAAGGTTGAGGACAGAGTTCCCGATGCTGACAACGTATTTGTAGAGACCAAGGACGCCAACGGCGATCCCATTGCCATCGGAACCTACGGCGGCAAGATCACCATGACAGGTGTTTCCGGATGGGGACTTTCCAGACCTATCAACGAATCCATCATCCGTTTCAACTGTGACGGAACCTGGTATCCAAATGTTATGAAGTCCATCGAGCACAACGCTGACTCCACAGTATGGACCTTCCATTTAAGAGAAGGTATGAAGTGGTCCGACGGTGACGACTTCAACGCTGACGATATCACATTCTGGTACTATATGTGCCACCGCAACAACTTCGACGGTAAGAAGAACGGCTGGAAATGCCTCCTTGATCAGAAGGTTGATGACGTTCAGACTTATCCCGAACTTGCCAAGGTTGATGATTACACCGTAACCTGGACATTCACTCAGCCCAAGTACGAATCAGACTTCATCCTTGACGGTGACTTCAAGTGGTGCTGGGCTCCTTCTCACTACCTTAAGGACCTCATCCCCAACTACGAAGGTTACGAATATGTTGAGAACCCTTACTGGCCCAACCCCGGTGAGCGTAACGAAGAAGCCGTTCTTGCAGCAGCAAAGACTCTCGGCATCGAAGGTTCTTCCACCAAGGACGTTGGTAAGGTTGCAACCTACAACTGGTGGAACTGCTCCGGACTTCCTACTCTTTGCGCATTTACCCTTCCCGCAAACAGCTCCATTAAGGATCCTCTTTGCGTAGCAGTCAGAAACCCTTACTACTGGAAGGTTGATGCTGAAGGCAAGCAGCTTCCTTACCTTGACGAACTTAACTTCTACACCTGCGAAGATGAGCAGAGACTCCTTCTTTTCCGTGACGGAACCCTTGATATCATTGATATCGGTGTCGGCGACATCGCTTCCACCCTTTCCGACATGGGCGGCGCTGCTTCCCTTAAAACCTTCGCAAGCGTTGAATGGGGCGATACCCAGATCACCTTTAACTACACCATCGCTGATGAGAACTATGCAAAGCTCTTTGCTAACCCTGATTTCCGTCAGGCAATGTCCATCTGCGTAGACAGGACCAAGGTTTCCGAACTCCTTTCCGAAGGCTTCCTTGAGCCCGGTCAGTGCGCCCCCGGTGTCGGCAACTTCGGTTACGATCCCGAATGGACCAACAAGTGGACCGAGTACGATGTAGCTAAGGCTAAGAAGCTCCTTGAAGGCTGCGGACTTGTAATGGGCAGCGACGGCTTCTACACATTTGCTGACGGAACTCCCCTTCGTATAGACTTCTATACCTATGACAACCCTGAATCCGATACCAACAACTTCGCTGTTCTTGCTCAGTACTTCAAGGCAGCAGGTATCAACTGTGCACAGAAGAACATGGAACTTTCCGCATACGACCAGGCTATCGACAACAACGACTGGTGCGCATGTATCGGACCTCACACCTCCATCGGTGGACTTGGTCTTAACGACAGACCCGCTCCCTTCGTTCCCATCGCTCAGGCAGCTGAGTGGTACGGCGAATACGGTACCTACTACGGAACAAACGGCGCTCAGGGTGTTAAGCCCGAAGGCGACATGGCTAAGCTTGTTGAACTCTACGAACAGTGGAAAGCAACAGACGGTGATGCTGCAAGAGAAGCTATCGCTCTTCAAATCTACGAGATCCACAAGAACAACCTTTGGACCATCGCTTACATGAAGAACGGCAACGGCTATGTTCTTGCAAACTCCAAGATCCAGAACTACGCAGACACCCTTGTTTATGCCGACAAGTACCAGAACGCCAACATCGTTCACTATGCAACACTCTTTATAGCCGAATAAGTTTTGACTTCTTTGCCAAACTTATAAGTCTAACTTAACCCCGGAGACGTGGGAACAGGTTTCCACGTCTCCGGTTTTTTAAAAAGTAAGAAAGGGACACTTCTCATGGAAGCGTTGAAAGACTTTTTCAGGAAAGATCTGGTTCAATACATCATAAAGAGAATACTGATGTTCATTCCCACCCTTCTCCTGATATCTGTATTGGTTTTTTTCGTTATACAGCTTCCTCCCGGAGACTATGTTTCCGCGCAGATCTCTGCGCTGGCTTCCGAGGGTGAGCTTGTGGATGCGGACTATGCCGCAGCAATGAGGGCCGATTACGGCCTGGACCTGCCTGTATGGCAGCAGTATGTCAAGTGGATCAAGGATATCATCTGGACTCCCACCGATTCACCTTACTACAGACTTTATCACTCACATCACAACTGGAAGTATTCTTTTGCTTACGGTCGTGACGTCTGGAGCGTTGTTAACGAACGTCTCGGACTCACCATTGCCGTAACCGGTATCATAATGATCTTCCAGTACCTGGTTTCTATCCCTATTGCGGTCTATGCAAGTACCCACCAGTATTCCGCGGGCGACTACATATCCTCCATCATAGGATTTTTAGGAACCGCCATTCCGAACTTTATTTTGGCAATTGTGCTGATGTATCTCTCTTACAAATGGACAGGCAGCGCCAACGTGGGTCTGTTCTCACAGGAGATGCTGAAAAACGGCGTTCACTTATATAATTTCGGCGAATTCATGAAGCGCATGATCATCCCCATCATCGTTATCGGTACCAGCGGAACCTGCGGTATCATCCGTTCCGTCCGTGCCCAGATGCTTGATGAGGTTGCAAGACAGTACACCCTCACGGCCCGTGCCAAGGGCGTATCCGAAGGCAAGATCGTCATGAAATACTGTTTCCGTGCCGCAATGAACCCTACGGTTTCGGGCCTCGGCGGAGTGCTTTCAAGCCTCTTCTCCGGATCCACGGTAACCGCCATGGTTCTTAACATGCAGATCCAGGGCCCCGTTCTTTTTAAGGCTTTACAGTCTCAGGACATGTACCTTGCGGGTGCCATCGTTATGGTCCAGGCTGTGCTGGTCGTTATCGGTATCCTTCTTTCCGATATTGCCCTTGCCTTCCTTGATCCCAGGATCCGCTACTCAGGAGGTGGAAGATAATGGCTAAGAAGAAAACTAAAGAAGATTATTATCTTGCCTCCCAATGGACACTGATGGCGAGAAAACTGAAAAAGCACAAACTTGCCAAAGTATCCTTTATAATCCTTGCAATACTTTATATCGCAGCTTTGTTTGCGGATTTCCTTGCTCCTTACGGACTGGAGGACTTCGACGGCCTTTATAAGAACAGTGCTCCCGTACAGATCCACACGGTCTATGAAGGCGAGAATGTAGGCCCTTACATCTACAAGCTTACAAAGACCATCAACAAGACCGATTTCACCATCACCATGAGTGAGGATACTTCCGAGTACTATAAGATCAAATTCTTTGTACACGGCGTTCCTTACAAGATCTTCGGACTCCTTCCCTGCGACCTTCACCTTTTCGGTGTTTCGGACGGATCCAAGGGCGGCACCGGAGCCAAGATATTCCTTTTTGGTGCGGATTCCCTGGGGCGTGACATATTCTCCCGTGTGCTGCTCGGAGCGAGAATTTCCCTGACGATCCCCTTTGCCAGTGCCATCATTTCCTTCTTCCTCGGCATTGCCATCGGTTCCGTTTCCGGTTACTTCGGCGGCGTCATCGATATCGTTATCCAGCGTATCATCGAGGTTATAGGTGCGGTTCCCCAGATCCCTTTGTGGATGGCTCTTTCCGCAGCGATCCCTCCCGGAATCTCCACCATCAAGATGTACTTTTACATGACATTGATACTGTCCTTCATAAACTGGACGGGTATGGCCAGAGTCGTGCGAGGCAAGTTCTTATCCCTTAAGAACGAAGATTATGTCATGGCAGCACGTCTTTCAGGCGTATCCACCTGGAAGATCATCTGGAAGCACCTGGTACCCGGTTTCATGAGTTACCTTATCGTATCCATGACCCTTGGTATCCCCGGATCCATCGTAGGTGAAACATCCATGTCCTACCTGGGCCTCGGTATCAAGTCTCCCGCCACCAGCTGGGGTGTTCTTTTACAGGAAGCAAGCTCCGTTACCGACGTAGCCAGCCGCCCTCACAAGCTCATCCCCATTATCTTCGTAACCATCACCGTATTGGCATTCAACTTCCTTGGTGACGGACTTCGCGACGCAGCGGATCCTTACAAGTAAGCAGGAGGAATTTATGGAAAAAGAAAACATTATTGAAGTAAAAGACCTCCATGTGGACATAAAGATGCTGGAGGGTCTCCTTACCCCCGTGCGCGGTGTGAATTTCGAGATAAAGAAGGGTGAGACTCTTGGACTCGTAGGTGAATCCGGATGCGGTAAATCCATCACCTGTAAAGCGATCCTCGGTATCAACGACAAGAAATGCGTGCCTCACGGCAAGATAGATTTTAGGACCGTTGACGACAAGGAGATCGACCTTCTTTCCCTTGATCCAAAGGGCAAAGAGATCCGCGATATCCGCGGCAAGCAGATTTCAATGATCTTCCAGGAGCCCATGGTTGCTTTTTCACCCATGTACACCATCGGAAATCAGATCAACGAGGCAACACTCCTTCACATAACCAAGGATAAAAAGAAAGCAAAAGAGATCTCCATGGAAGTTATGCGCAAGGTTGGTATCGCCAATGTGGAGAAGCGTTACAACCAGTACCCCCACGAGTTTTCCGGCGGTATGCTGCAGCGTGCCCTTATCGCCATGGCTCTTGTGTGCAATCCAAAACTCCTTATCGCCGATGAGCCCACCACGGCATTGGACGTTACCATCCAGGCTCAGATCCTTGAGCTCATGAAGGAATTACAGAAAGAATTTAACATGGCCATCCTCTTTATCACTCACGACCTTGGCGTAGTTGCCAAGATGTGTGACAGAGTGGCCGTTATGTACTTAGGGCGTATCGTGGAATCCGGCGATGCCGAGACCATCTACGCAAATCCCCAGCACCCCTACACCAGAGGTCTTATGGGTTCCGTACACAAGATCGGCGGTAAAAAGGACGAGCGTCTTTTCTCCATCGAAGGAACCGTTCCCCTGGCAATGAACCTTCCCAAGGCCTGCGGCTTTTACGATCGCTGTGATGCCCGCATTGAAGGACTTTGCGACAAGGCAGAGCCCGACCTTGTGGAGATCGAACCCGGTCACCAGATTGCGTGCTTTAATTGCCCCAATGCCGCCTGTCAGGCACAACGTGCCGCTGCGGAAGCAAGGATAAAGGAAGAAGAAGCCAGGGCAGCTGCGGAAGAGACGGAAGATAAGAAGGGAGGAAAGAAACGTGGAAAAAGATAACATTCTGGAAGTAAAAAACGTCCACAAGCGCTTTACCTCCAAGGGTATCACCGTACGTGCCGTAAGCGATGTTTCTTTTACCGTTAAAAAGGGCGAGACCATCGGTATCGTAGGAGAGTCGGGCTGCGGCAAGACAACTCTGGGACGTTGTATCGTCCGGGCATACGATGCTTCCGAAGGAGAAGTTTTCTATCGCACCGAAGCGGGCGAGGAACTTGATTTCCTTAAGGCAGACCGCAAGAAAATGAAAGAGATCCGAAAAGAGATCCAGATGATCTTCCAGGATCCTTATTCATCTCTCGATCCCCGTATGACGGTCCTTGATATCATCAAGGAACCTTTGAAGGCAAACTATCCCAAGATGTCCAAGGCCGAAATGGACAATAAGGCCAAGGAGATGGCGGCCCGTGTAGGACTTAATCCTTCCTACCTTATGCGTTATCCCCATGCTTTTTCCGGCGGCCAGAGACAGCGTATCGGTATCGCAAGAGCCCTTGTTTTAAACCCTTCCATCATTGTATGCGACGAAGCGGTGTCGGCTCTTGACGTATCCATTCAGGCTCAGGTCATTAACCTTCTTAAGGACCTTCAGAAGGAATTTAAACTTACATACCTGTTTATTTCCCACGATCTGTCGGTGGTTGAACATATCTCCGACAAGGTGGGTGTAATGTATCTTGGAAAGATGGTGGAGTACGGCTCCACGGAGCAGATCTTCGCTCATCCCAGGCACCCTTACACAGAGGCATTGATGTCTGCGGTTCCCGTGGCGGATCCCAAATACAGACAGGAACGTATCCCTCTTAAGGGTGAGATCCCCAATCCCGCAAATCCTCCGTCAGGCTGCTACTTCCACACAAGATGCCAGTATTGCACGGAGAAATGCAGTGAGAACACTCCCGAATATATCGAGGTTGAGCCCGGTCACTTTGTTGCTTGCTCACGCTGCGACGAACTGAACCTCAGAGGATTCGATTACAGTCAGCTTCAGTAGTACCAAGAGCCGGCTTTGGACCGGCAGGAGATCGATATGTCAAAACTTACAAAGTTTCTTTCCCTTGGAACGGATATGCTCAAGGCTGTTCCGGATACGGATCCGGCAGCATCGGCATCCTGGTTTTCCTATCGAAAGTACATAACCGCCCAGAAACTGGAAAAAGCACTCAATGCCCTTAAAGAAAGCCTTAAGGAATCGGGAGAGGAATTTGTTTATCCCGTCGCAGAAGGCTTAGGCAGGGTGAAGGTCTCGGTCAGCGAAAAGAACGCTCCCATCCTTTGCGAAGTGAGATTTTTCGAAGAGACCAAAGAGTCGCCCCTTGTAAGCGAATATGTGCCAAGCGGCAGGATAGGACTTATCCGGAAGATCACCGGCGAGGATGGTGTGCTTGAAACCGATATCCCGGCAGGTTTTTACCTTGTGAAGGTTTCAAAGGGCCCGGAATACAGCAGGGAATACCGTCACATCGAGGTAAAGACGGGAGAGAACCTTGAAATCTCATTTGAACTTCAAAGACTTATGGATCTTCCGGGTGAAGGCTTCTTTGCGGGAGACATACATCACCACAGCATTTACTCAAGTCCAGTGTGGGGCGGAACCGATGACGTTATCGAATCGGCCAAAGAAGTGGCGGATTCCATGCGCGCTATGGGCCTGACCTACGGAGCCCTCAGCGATCACCACAATATCTTTAATCACAAAGACTGGAAGGCCTGTGAGACAGGGGATTTTCTCCCCATACCTTCCAAGGAAATATCAACCAGCAACGGTCACGTGCTTTCTCTTGGGGTTGATGAGTACGATGTAATCTACAAGATCCCTGAAGCCAAGGACCGTACCGAAGATTACCTTCGTAAGGAGTTTGTCCGCATCACCGACGAGATACGCGAAAAGGGCGGACTTCCCCAGCTTAATCATCCCAGAGACCTTCAGATCTCCATTTCCTGGAACAGGGATTTCTACGACATGACGGAGATCTTTGAGACCGTGGAGATATGGAACGGATCAAACCCCATGTACTTTGGCTCCACCGATGCTCTGGCTGCACAATTTTGGAGAGACCTCCTGGAAGAAGGTCGTTACATTCCCGCTACCACCGGAAGTGATACCCATAATACAAGAGCCGACGATTATCACGTAATGTACGCGGAAGCAAAGTGGCTCTTTGACAGACTGGGACATATGCAGGAAGCTGAGTTCTCCAAACTTTCGGAGTATTCAAGGGAACTGAATGCCTTTCGCTTTATCTGCGGAAGATTCCTTCCCATGCTGGAAGTCTGGGCCAAGACAAGCCTTACCAGCGGCTGTGTCCGCACCTATGTTAAGCTTCCTGCCGGTGAGAGACCGGGGAGAAGCAATGTGCTCAGTGCCTTAAGATCGGGACACTCCTTCCTTACAAACGGCCCTGTTCTTACCATAAGCGTTAACGGTAAGTCCATGGGTGAAACGGCGGAAGTAAAGGACGGTAAGGCTAAGATAAAGATCTCGCTTCGAAGTAACCGCCCTCTTGAGAAGATCCTTCTTTATACAGGCAAAAAAAGAGAGACCGTTCTTACTCTTCCCAAGAAAGAACAGGCTCCCCTGTATGTTTACGATTGTGATATTACCGATATGGATCTGTCGGAAACGGGTTATGTGTTTGCCGTAGCTAAGGGCATGGAAGAAGAGGTTCCCATTACGAATCTTGCCATAACAAACCCCGTGCTCATAAAGCACATTTGATAACGGTCATCCCTTTTTCCTGGCTCCGCCCGACTTCCTGAAGTCGCTGGGTGACATACCGCTTATCTTCTTAAAGATACGGTTGAACTGGGAAAAGCTGGTAAAACCGCAACTTTCGGCAATGTCACTGATGCGGTTGTCGGTGGTGATGAGACGGTATTCCACGTTGCGGATCCTGGTCATCTGGATATAGGTCATGAGATTAAAGTGAGTTATGGCTTTAAACTGGTGAGACAGATAGCAGGAACTTATAAAGAACATGTCCGCCAGCATCTCCAGGGACAGATCCTCAGTGTAATGCGCGTGGATATAAGCTGTTATATCGTAGATCTTTCGCTCAATGGAGTTAAAACTTGCATCGTCCTTGTAGGTGTTCTTGTCAGCCAGTGTATACAGGGCGTGAAGAAACTCCTGAAACTTCATGTGGATATAGAAGGTATCGGTTTCGGAGCCCGTGTAAGAAGGGCTGTCGGAAAAAGAATAGATCTCGTTGAGGATACCGAAGAGTTTGCCCCGTTCCGTACCGTCGAACCTGTAAATGGGAACATCGGCACCAAAGGGCGAAAGGATCTTTTTGTAGGTTTCGGGGATTCCGTATTTATCCTCCGGGAACATGAAACTGATGACCAGACGCCTTGAGGGATCGCCCTTGGGATACGAGGATTTATGCAGTCTTGAGGGCTGCAGGAGCACTATATCATTCTGCCTGATATGGTATGGATGACCTTCGATGAAATGCTCGGCTTCTTCACTTAAGAGTATCAGCATTTCGTAGAAAGAGTGGTAATGCTCGAATTCCATGTTGATGGCATAATCTCTTTCATCGTAATCAAAATAGTAAAAGGTGTTGTTGTTTAGGTCATTGATTATGATGAAATGCTTGTTTTCGTAAAGCAGGGATTCGTCTGACTGCATGTATGTTCCTTTCGATAAAGGGATTGAAGGAAATTTGATAAAAATTATAGCGTACAATTTTTGAAATAGCAACAAATCAGCGCAAATTTTGCGTTTTCTTTGCCGGATCACTTGGATCCGGACTATACAAACGGAGATGTTTTATATGTTTTCTGAAGCTGAGATCAAAACTAAACTAAATCTGCTGGCGGAAAGCTTCACAAGTGTCCTTTACGAGGAGGATGAGACCTTCCTTAAGAACATGGAGAAGAATAACCTGGCCGGCGATGACATCGCAAAATACAGGTTCTGGGAATGGACCCAGGGCGTAGGTCTTTTCGGCTTCTGGAAACTGTTTAAGGAGACCGGAAACAGGCAGTACCTGGATATCCTCATAAAATACTATGACAGACAGATGGAAGTGGGCTTTCCCGCAAAGAACGTTAACACCGTGACTCCGCTGCTTGCCATGTGCCTTGTGGGAGAGCATGAGAACCGCAGGGACTACCTTGAGGTCTGCGACGAGTGGGCCAGCTGGATCTACGAATCCTTCCCCCGTACCAGGGAAGGGGGCTTCCAGCACATCACTTCGGATACGCTTAACGATTCCGAACTCTGGGATGATACCCTTTACATGACGGTGCTTTTCCTTGCCATGTACGGTGTCATGACAAAGAACGATGACTACATTGAAGAAGCAACCTATCAGTTTCTTCTTCACATAAAATATCTGACGGACCGTAGGACGGGTCTTTGGTTCCACGGCTGGAGCTTCAATGAAAAGGGCAATTTCGCCGAGGCTCTCTGGGGCAGAGGCAATTGCTGGATCACCATGGCGATACCTGAATTTCTGTCTCTCGTTAAGATCGGAGGGGCCGATAAGAGATTCCTGACCCAGGCACTTTTGCGCCAGGCCGAGGCTCTGAAGGAATTTCAGAGTGATAGCGGCATGTGGCACACTCTTGTGGACGACCCCAAATCCTATGTTGAGTCCAGTGCCACCTGCGGCTTTGCCTATGGTTTGCTAAAGAGCGTAAATATGGGACTTTTGCCTGAAGAGTACAGGGCTGTTGCCATGAAGGCCCTTGAGCCTATAATGGGATATATCAACGATAAGGGTGTGGTGGAGCAGGTTTCCTACGGTACACCCATGGGTCGAAAGACTAAGGATTTCTACAAGGAGATCCCCATAAAATCAATGCCTTACGGACAGGCGCTGGCCATGCTTTTCCTGATGGAAGCGGCGGGGAAAGAATGAAAACCGGCATTGCTTAACGGAAGCAGTCGGGAAAGAGTGAGACGATGAAAAAGTACGGACTGGGAATCGATATGGGAGGCACCCATACGGCTGTGGGTCTTACGGACGACCTTCGTATCCTTGACAGGATCGAGTTTGCCACAAAGATCGGCGAGGGGATCCCAAACTATGTTGACAGGCTAAAGGAATACACAGAGGAACTTCTTTCCAGGAACGGCCTTGGTATTTCCGATATAGGCTCTGCGGGTATGGGGGTTCCCGGCAATGTGAACCTTGAGACCGGCATGGTTGAGTATGCCAATAACTTAGGCTTTAACAATGTGCCCTTCAGGGACATGGTGTCCAATGCTCTCGGTATCCCGGTAAACCTTGACAATGACGCAAATCTTGCGGCCATGGGAGAATATCTTCTGGGTAAGAGCAGCAAGTCCTCTTTTATCCTGGTGACTCTCGGCACGGGCGTGGGCTGCGGCATCATACTTAACGGAAAGATCTATCGAGGCATCAACTTTGCGGAAGGCGAAGTGGGCCACATGACCATAAAATACGACGGCATCACCTGTAACTGCGGAAGAAAGGGCTGCTTTGAAGCCTATGCTTCAGCCAAGGCCCTTGTGAAGATGGCCTGCGATGCCATGCAAAGCCATCCTGAATGTGCTTTGTGGAAATATTCGACTATTAACGGCAAGGCGGTCTTTGATGCGGCCGAGTCCGGAGATGAGATAATAAAGAACGTTATCTCGGAATACACAACCCTTCTTTCCGAAGGGCTCCTCAATGTGATAAACTTACTACAGCCCCAGGAGATCGCCATCGGAGGCGGCATCAGCGCAAGAGCGGATCTGTTCCTGCCCGAGGTGATCGACAAGGTCAGGGCTAAGGTATATTCCCGCAATTCGGCGAAGAACACGGTGATCCGCGCGGCAGAATTTGGTAATGATGCCGGGATTGTCGGCGCAGCCTGCGGCGATCGTCTGCATTAGGGCAGACAGCCCGAGTGGCACTTGAACGGACATGGACAGCGAATAACTTAAGGAGACACAAATGGAATCTCATTACAGAAAGATCCTTCACGATACCGAAGAATGGGTCATCCGTTCTTTGAGGACTCAGGAAACGGACAGTGAAAGCAAGGTATACGGTGCTTTTTACGACCGTAACCGTATGGTTCAGGCAAAGCACGCCCTGTACTGCGTGAATTATGAGATCGCCTGCTACTGTAACCAAGACAGTAGATTCCACGGCGATGTAAAGATCTATGACAGCATAATGGCCGCCCTTCGTTATGTACGCTCCGTACAGCACGAAAACGGTCTTTTTGACTATATTACCTGCAATTTCTTTTCAGCTCCCGATACTGCCTTCTGTATCGGGATCATCCTGCCTCACCTGCAGTTTTTGAGGATCAAAGAAAACCGCACGGAAAAAGAAACCGATATCTTCCATGCCCTGGATCTTATCTTCCACGCAGGAGTTTACGGACTTTTGGAAGGGGGCTTCCACACCCCCAATCACCGCTGGGCTATTTCGGCTCTTCTTTGCAAGGGCTATGAGTTTTACGGTGATGATAAGTTAAAAGAAGCTGCTTTTGAGTACCTTAAAGAGGGCATCGACTGCAACGAGGACGGCGAGTATTCGGAGAAGAGTGCCGGCAACTATAACGGCGTTAACAATCATGCAATGATCCTGCTCTCACAGGCTTTAAAGGATGATTCCTACGAAGCCAATGCGGTACGCAATTTACGGCTCATGCTTATGTACTGGGAGCCGGACGATTCCATATTCACCGCCAATTCCACAAGATTTGACAAGGACAGACTTGTATATCCCACCCAGTATTACCTTCACTATCTCATGATGGGACTTAAATGCAATGTTCCGGAATTCTTGTCCATGTGCAACCGTATCATGGAAATCGTCGATGAAAAACGGGTGGCTGCTCCGGATATTCTTATCTGGTTCATGCTTTATCCCGAGTTCAGGGCAGCAGACCTTAAGGGTTCCTACAGACAGCCGGATTTTGAGCGTTACTGCAAATGGTCGGGAATATACCGCGCAAGAAAGGGTAATTACTCCTACACCGTTATGAACGGGAAGTCAAATTTCCTGTATTTCCATGACGGAACCATTAAACTTGCGGTAAAGCTGGCAGGTTCTTTCTGCGAACATCGTGCTTTTATCAGTGAAGATATGGAAGTGCTTCCCGATGGCAGGATCCACTTAAGCCAGGTCATGCACGGCTGGTATTATCTGCCCTTCCCGGAAGATAAACTTCCCAATACTTCCGACTGGTGGCAGATGGAAAACACCACAAAGCGCCCTAAGAAATTCGGACCCGACATGCAAATTGATGTATGGATCAAAGAAGCAAAGGGCGGCGTGGACGTAACCTTTAAGACAAGGGGAGTGGAAGGCGCTCCCTGGAGGATAGAGATCGCCTTTAACGGCGTTGAGTTCATGCAGAACGATCATCTCGCCATGCCCGTTACCGGAAGTGAGATCCTGGTGGTCAAGGATGGATACCTTGAAGCCTACAACGAAGGGGACAGCATCACCGTGGGGCCTTGCTTCGGTGAGCACCGCTTCACCGAGGGCAAGGAGGATTCCGAAGCTAAGACGGCAGGTGCCGCAACTCTTTACCTTACGGATTACACCGAATTCGAACATACAATTCAGATCAGGAACAAGAGAGATCTGGAAGGATTCTAGAAAGTTTCGTGAGTTTACATCCCGCGGAAAAGACCTTTATTAAGGGTCTGTCCGCGGGATTTTTGCGTAATACGGGGATTTTTCCCGGAAAACCGGTTTCGTTGTTTCATAATCCAAAATCGCAACAACTCGTAACTTTGCCGCAAGACTTAAAGAGAAAAAAATCTGACACGTGTTTACAATCGAATAAAGACATGTTTCTCTGCCCTATGGGCGGAGGGAGTTTATTCGGGGGGATAATATGTCAGACAATACATTCAGAGGTCCCGCTGCGCCCAAGGATCCTACCATGAAGCGCCCTTTCTATTACATCATGAAGGGCAAGAAGGTTTTGGGGTCTCCTCAGAGTGACGGCAGGGGCATTCAGTTTATCTATGAAAGCGACGGCAGGCTCAAGACCAGTGCCAAGCTCGTGGGTAATCTTACCGACGAGACCATGATCGAAGAGCTTACCACCGTTTCGGGTCTTAAAAAACAGGTTCACGGCGTAGGTGTCATCGTGGAAAGGGCAGGGGAGCCTATCCCCGTTCGTTTTGCTTTCCAGATGTACGGTAAAAAGGACCCTTACGCATCGGGGACCACTCTCACCATGGACGTTCTTTCCGACGGAATGGAGCGTGTCCTTGATTTCCACGATGCAGACTGGTACGGCGACGATGTGGTACCGGGACAGATACGTTTCGAATTCGAAAAGCCCGGTCTCGAAGCCGACGTTACCGTTTGCTTTTATCTTAATGACGGCTATACCGCGCCCCCTCAGCTTGAGGATAAGCCCCTTGATTTTTCGGGGGAGTCTTACAGCGCCATGATCGACAAGTCTGTCCTTAACAAGGGCAATGTCCACAGACTTAAGAAAGCCATGGAAAAAGCAAGAGCGGGCCAAGAGGTTACACTTGGCTTTATCGGCGGTTCCATCACTCAGGGTGCGGGAGCAATTCCCATCAACACCGAGTGCTATGCCTACAATATCTTCAAGGGCTTCTGCGACCTTACGGGCCGTAAATACGATGACAACGTTAAATACGTCAAGGCAGGCGTGGGGGGAACTCCTTCGGAGCTTGGGATGTTGCGTTATGAGCGTGATGTCCTTGACGGCGGCAAAGTCACTCCCGACGTGGTGGTCGTTGAATTTGCCGTTAACGATGAGGGAGATGAGACCAAGGGAGACTGCTACGATTCCCTGGTCCGTAAGATTTATAACGGTCCCGGACATCCGGCAGTTATCCTTCTTTTTGCCGTATTTGCCGAAGACTGGAATCTGGAAGACAGGCTTAAGTGCGTGGGTGAGGCTTATAACCTTCCCATGTCCAGCACCAAGCAGGCTGTGGTGGAGCAGTTCTACAAGACTCCCGACACGGGACGTATAATTGCCAAGAGCCAGTTCTTTTACGATATGTATCACCCCACCAATGCGGGTCACAGGATCATGGCGGACGGAGTGGTGAAGCTCTTTAAGCTTGCCGATGAAAGTGCCGATGAGACGGACCTTGACATTACAGGTATCAAGCCACCCAAGAGTGCCGATTTTGAGCAGGTTTACTTTGTGGGCAGGAGCGATATTGACAAAGCACAGGCGGTTGTTTCCTTTGATGCCGGAGCTTTTACGGACACCGACAACAATACCCAGTATGTTGAAAGAAATCTGGATCTTTTCGGTACCAGGGAGTTTCAGGACAACTGGATGTACAACGGCACCAAGGCCGATACGGACAAAGACAAAGCGGTATTTACCCTTGATGTTAAGTGCAGGAGATTGCTGGTGGCCTATATGGATTCCGCATCCCCCGAGGTGGGATGTGCGGAGGTCTTAGTGGACGGAGTTAAGAAACTCTCCATAGATCCCCACATCGTGGGCTGGACCCATTGCAACGCCTACATCGCGATCCGCGAGGATGAATCAAAGCCTCACAAAGTGGAGGTAAAGATACCGGCCGGGGACAGAGACAAGATGTTCACTCTCCTTGGCTTCGGAATAGTAGATTGACGGAAGAACAGATGGCTAAAGATATAAATCCTATAATAAAAATGGACTATCCCGATCCCGATGTCATAAGGGTCGGAGATACCTACTATATGGTCAGCACCACCATGTATTTCATGCCGGGCGGTGCCCTCCTTCGCTCTTACGATCTTGCCAATTGGGAACTCATAGGGTATCTGTTCGATACTCTTGACGACACTCCCGGAGAGCGCATGGAGCAGGAGCAGACGGAATATGCCGGCGGCATGTGGGCGCCCTCCATCAGATACCATGAGGGTATGTTCTATGTTTTCTTTTTAAGTCACAGCGGGAAAAAGAACTATCTCTTCAGATCGAAAAAGATCGAAGGTCCCTGGGAGAAAACGGTGGTAGAGGGAAACTACCACGATGCATCCCTGCTCTTTGACGGCGGGAAGGCCTATATAGTATACGGAAATACAGAAATATACATAACCGAGCTTAATGAAGAACTTACGGGTCCCGGGGAAGGAGGTCTTCACAGACTCCTTGTTAAGGACGAGGCACACGGAGGTCTTGGCTATGAGGGGGCTCATATCCAGAAGATCGGAGACTGGTTCTACCTGTTTCTCATTAACTGGCCTAAGGGTGACGTGAGGACCGAAAGCTGCTTCAGGGCAAAGAAACTGACGGATGAATTTACCGGCGGTGTGGTCCTTAACGACTGCCGAGGGATTCCCGGACGGGGCGTTGCCCAGGGCGGAATAGTTGAGACCGGAGAGGGCAAGTGGTACGCTGTTCTTTTTCAGGATATGGGGGCTGCGGGGCGTATGCCGATCCTCATTCCCGTAACCTGGAAGGATGAGTTTCCGGTATTCGGTGTCGACGGAAAGATCCCCGAAAAGATCGATGTAAAAGAACGGGCGGGGTACAATTACAATCCGCTCTACACCTCCGATGATTTCTATCCCAAGGCGGGGCTTCCCAAAAACAGGCAGTTATCCCCTCAATGGCAGTGGAATCATCAGCCCGATAACAAGCTTTGGAATCTGCTTCCGGGGGGCGGCCTTGAGATAAAGACCGGTAAGCTTTGCATCAACCTGACACATGCAAGGAACACTCTTACCCAGCGTATGCTGTGGCCCAAATGCGAAGCCAGGGTCAATATCGATTCCTCCAAACTCAATGACGGAGACTATGCGGGTCTTTGCGCACTTCAAAGCAGATACGCCTTTGTAGGAATTAAAAAAGAACTTGGAACCGCCTTTTTGGTGGTTATCGTAAACAATGCCGAGGAAAAGCCCGGAATGGGCGCCGCGGATTACATGCCGGGAGACCTGGTTGAAAAGATCCGGCTTGACTCGGTATCCGCCACGGTGGGGATCAGGGCAAGCTTCAAGGACGGAGTCGATACGGTGGACTTTTACTTCATGGACAAGAAAGGGGTACCAGTCAGCGTGGGGACAAAGCACAGACTTTCTTTTTCCCTGGCACACTTTACGGGAAACCGTTTCGGACTTTGCTGTTTTTCCACCCGAAAGATGGGCGGCACCGCAACCTTCAGGAATTTTGAATATATTACGGATTAATTTGACGTTAAGCACCTCCTCATACAATGCCATTGTGTATAATGGACATATGAGGAGGTGTTTTCTCGTGAAAAGCTTTAAGATATTATTTGCTGTTTTGTTAAGTGTATGCATGATCACGGCATTGACCGCATGTGAGGCTCCCGCCGGGGGCGGCGATTCCAAAAGCCCGGATACGGGTGCGTCGTCGGAACCTGCCGAAGTAAAGGCTCCCTTTAACAACAAGGTTGAGGTTACGTTTGCAAAGATCGGAACCGATACCCTTGGCATAGCTGTTATCGGCAATCCGTGTAAGAATCTGGTAAAGAAGAGTACTTTCGAAGATTCAGGCAAAGAATTTGCCGTTATCATCGGTGAGGAAAAGACCATAACCGTTCCCAGAGAACAGTTTGCGGATTACGGCATCGAGGAGGAAGACGAGGAAGTAGTTTCCTACGATATAGATGTTTATGAGCCTTATACCCAGATGTATCTTTATTCTCTGGATTCAAACCTTATGGTATTAAAGAGCGGGGATGACTGGGAAAGCTACAGATGCGAGTTCAACGATGCCAATACCGGTGCGGGTGCCGCGGCTTACTTTACCAAGATCACGGCTCCGGGCCTTTGCGATAAGGTTAAACTCGAAGGAACCTACAGAGTCTTTCTTTTTGATAAGGACAAAGAAGACCTTACGGAAGAATATATGATAGCCGAGGGCGATGCAGCGGGGGCAGTTAAGACCATGGATGCCAAAGAGTTTGAGGATAAATATGAGAATCCCGCATATACGTCCATGACTCCCAAGCATGAGGCTACCGCACCCTGGGTAGGCGAATGGGTTGCCATGGAGGGAAGCGAGATTCCCGATGCTACCCTCAAAGTTGAGATGTCCTATACGGGAGTTCTTATCTGGACTGCGGTTATCAACGGTGAAACCAGACGCTGGTATGGAGAAGAAAACGAATATACCGAAACTCAGGTGGATTTCTATGTAAAGACCAAGGGTGGTGCAGAAGTTTACAATATCAGAAACGGTGTTGAGTCCATTATCATCACCTATATCACATCCACCCACGAACTTGATGTTGAACACATTGAATACAGATATGATATATACGGTGACAATGCCGTAAGACACCATATCGATTTCGTCAGAAAACCCTAATAACAGGTAAAAGAAAGGGCTCCCGCAGAGGAGCCCTTATTTTTATGCCTGCTGTTTTCTTTTGATATCGGAATTCTGTTTCCTGTACTGGCTGGGAGTACAGCCCTTCTGCTGCTTAAAAAGCCGGTTGAAGGTGGAGATACTGGAAAAGCCGGAGCGTATGGCCACATCGGTGATGGAGGCTCCGGGGAGTCCCAAAAGTTCTTCGGCTGCCTTGATCCGTCTGAAGCACAGGTAATCGGTGAAGTTGTAGTTGGTATACTGCTTGAACAGTCTCGAAAAATGAAACTTGGAAAAGCCTGTGTTGGCGGCGATATCCGACAAAGAGATA